>Ga0256828_1000033_pt1 | contig 97106 bp, 76 predicted proteins | sample CV88metaG_FD_185993 | JGI IMG/M metagenome (GOLD analysis project Ga0256828, IMG submission 185993) | Hydrothermal vent microbial communities from East Pacific Rise, Pacific Ocean - CV88 | ecosystem: Environmental > Aquatic > Marine > Hydrothermal vents | place: Pacific Ocean: East Pacific Rise...
AGATTCATACCATAGATATTTTAGATTGTAATGCAGGAGACCACGGCTATGCTTTTGCAACCAATTTTAATCCTGAAATCAACCTGCGTGAGGTGAGTGCAAAAGGGCGCTACTGGGAGAGTGGCAAATGGATAGAGACTGATCCTATGGAGATAAAGATGGTTTGGGACTACCCAGAAGTTGGACCAAAAGATTCTTATCTGCTCTATCACGAAGAGATGGAGTCCCTTGTCAAGCATATTAAAGGGCTCAAACGCATACGCTTTTTTATGACATTTGGAGAGAGCTATCTCACACATATGAAGTGTTTAGAGAATGTTGGTATGCTTGGTATTGAACCTGTTGAGCATCAGGGGCAAAAGATAGTTCCTATTGAGTTTTTAAAGACGCTCCTTCCAGATCCGGCTTCACTGGGTCCTCGTACAAAAGGAAAGACAAATATTGGTATTGTCGCTGAGGGTATGAAAGATGGTAAAAAACGAAAGATATATATCTATCAGGTAAGTGACCATGAGAAGTGTTATGCCGAAGTAAAAAGCCAGGCAGTATCTTATACAACGGGTGTTCCTGCAATGATAGGGGCAAAACTTATGCTTGAGAAGGTTTGGTATAAAGAGGGTGTGCATAATATGGAAGAGTTCGATCCGGACCCGTTTATGGATGAGCTTAACAAGCAGGGATTGCCTTGGCAGATAAAAGAGTTGGAGGATTAATATGACATTTGAGAAGATTATATCGGATATTGACTCCCTTCCACCCCTTTCTGATGCTGCATATATTGTCCAGTCTATGTATCTTAGCGGAATAGATAATATCAATATTTTGCGTTTGGTAAAGGTGATAGAGTCTGATGCAATGCTCGCTGCCAATATACTCAAGATGATAAACGCTCCCTATTATGGCTTTCAAAAGAAGATAGCCTCTGTCTCTCAAGCTGTTGCCCTTTTTGGTACAAAGCGTATCTATGGGTTAATAATGCACTATGCAATGCAGGAGAGCCTTAAAGCAGATACTTCCATCTATGGCTTTGAAGAGTCTCAGTTCAATGACTTGTGTCATCTACAGAGTGCCTTGCTGATGCAGTGGTATTCTCATATTGAAGTTCGTGATGCACAGTTTATAAGTTCATTGGCACTTATTATGGAGTCTGGAAAGCTTGTAGTTGCCAAAGAGGTTGTTGCAAGTGATTATTGTGGAGAGTTTCGTAAAGGTTATAATGAGTGTGAATCAATAGAAGAGTATGAAAAGTCACTTATCGGAGTCACTTCCTATGAGATAAGTGCATTGCTTTTTAAACACTGGAATCTTGAGCCTCTCTATAGTACTATTTTAGAAGCTTTGGATAATGAAGAAAAATATAATCTGCTTGATGTAAAAGAGCAGAATTATGTTAATGAGATAGATGTTATCAGAACAGCAATTAACGCTAAAGATATTCTCTCAAATATTTCAATAGAAAAAGCAGCCCATAAAGTAATGGGTATGGGATATAGTGATCAGCTTTTTAAAGATGTAGCGTATAGAGTTAGAGAGAATTATCTTGATACTCTCTAGTATGTAGGATGAAATTATATGCAGACACCTATCTATATCTGTGAAGAGGAACTTTTAGAGAAGAATTTAAAACTCTTAGAGTATGTTCAACAGCAGAGTGGAGCAAAAATCATTTTGGCACTTAAAGGTTTTGCAATGTTCTCTACCTTTGAGATGGTTTCAAAATATCTCAAAGGTTGTACGGCAAGCGGACTCTATGAAGCAAGACTTGCTCGTGAAGAGTTTTGTAAATTCAATCCTCACGCAGAGGTGCATACATACTCACCCGCTTTTAAAGATGAAGATATAGAAGAGATAGCTCGTATTTCAGACCATATAGTATTTAACTCTCCAAATCAAATGAAGAGATTTCTTTGGAAAGTCAAAGAGACTAATCCAAATATAGAAATTTCACTTCGTGTCAATCCGGAACTCTCCTCTGCTCCTGTTGATATCTATAATCCTTGTGGTTTATACTCAAGACTTGGTACAACGGTAGAGAATTTTGATGAAAATCTACTTAAAGAGTTGGATGGGCTTAATTTTCATGCACTTTGTGAGCAAAATGCAGATGCTTTGGAAGAGGTGCTTGAGAGTTTTGATGAAAAGTTCGGTAAATATTGTCATAATTTGAACTATATTAACTTTGGCGGAGGGCATCATATTACTAAAAAAGGGTATGATATTGAGAAACTTATTTGGTTAATCAAAGAATTTAAGCAAAAATATAATGATATTGATATTTATCTTGAACCTGGCGAGGCAGTTGGTTGGGAGATAGGATATTTAGAGGCAACAGTACTTGATATATTTAAAAATGGTATGGATATAGCTATTTTAGATACATCAGCCGAGGCACATATGCCAGATACCCTGGCAATGCCATATCGTGCAGCAGTAAGAGGTGCAGGTGAGCCGGGAGAGAAAGCATATACCTACCGTCTTGGAGGCAATACCTGTCTAGCAGGCGATATTATGGGAGATTACTCTTTTGATAAGCCGTTAGAGATTGGAGATAGAGTCATCTTTGAAGATCAGATTCACTACACATTTGTAAAAAATACAACTTTCAATGGTATAAAACTGCCATCACTTGCCATAAAACGTAAAGATGGCAAGCTTGAGCTCATTAAAGAGTTCGGATATGAAGATTATAAAGAGAGACTCAGTTAAGGAGAGTAGATGCAGAGTGATAAAGAGCGTTGGAACAGAAGATATCAGGAGAAACCTTTTCGTAGTAATGTTGAGCCGATAGTTGAAAAGTATATCAATGAAGCCAATATCGGGTATGCACTTGATATTGCATGTGGGCAGGGGAGAAATACCCACTTTGCAGCTGAGCGTGGCTTTGAAGTTGATGCTGTTGATTTGAGTGATTATGCACTCTCACGTGTGCGAGATGATGCAAATATCCATAAGATAGAGGCAGATTTAGATGAGTATAATCTAGAGAAGAACAAGTATGATTTAATCATAAATATAAACTATCTCAACCGCCGTTTTTATCATCAGATAAAAGAGGCTCTCTGCCCTGATGGAGTTGTGATATTTGAGACATTTATCATTGCTCACGGAGATTTTGATAATCCTCAAAACCCTGAGTATCTTCTTCGTAAAAATGAGCTTTTACACGCTTTTATAGGACTTGATATTATCTACTATGAAGAACGTGAAGATGTCAATCTAAGGGGCGAAAAGACCTGTGTGGCTTCACTTGTGGCAAAAAAGAGAGCCTGTTAGTATTGTGGAGCAAAAAAGTGCCTTTGAGATATACACTTATCTGAAAAGTTTTGATTTACTCAAAAACTCTCCTGCATTATGGTGGCCCAATGCAGGAGAGTTTGAGGTTGTCATAGGTGCGATTCTTACACAAAATACTACTTGGAAAAATGTAGAGAAATCTTTAAAAAATTTAGAAACATATCTGCAATTGGACTCCTTTTTGGAGTTGCGTGAGAGTGAGCTGAAAGAGATGATACGACCAAGTGGATTTTACAACCAAAAAGCTCCCCGGCTGTTGCAGCTCTCACGCAATATAAAAGAGGAGTTTGTAACATTTGAAAATTTTCAACATACTGTCTCACGCAGATGGCTTTTAGCACAAAAAGGAGTAGGGGAGGAGAGTGCCGATGCCATTTTATGTTATGGATGTCTGCGTGCAGAGATGGTGGTAGATAGTTATACAAAACGGCTTCTTGAAGAGTTTGGGATTCGTTTTCAAAAGTATGGGCAATATAAATCATTTTTAGAAGAGGGTTTGCGTGAGCACTATAGTGAGGATGAACTCTTTACTCATTTTGCCCATTTTCACGGAATGATAGTTGAGTACAATAAGGCAAAAAAAGAGAAGAGTTTAAAGCCCCTCCATTAAGACGCTCCAGAGTCTTTCTATCTCTTTGTCATCCAAAAAGAGCGATGAGTTGTTCTCATAGAGCTCTTTAAGTGCGTGAGGATTTATAGGGTAGGTGTGTGAGCAGCTCTGATGTGTAGGCAGATAGGCACGCAACAGGGAGATATCTCCCTCTATCTTGCGTGAGCATAAAAAACAGTGCATCTCTTTATGAAGTCGTCCTTCGTGTTGGAGGAGTTTGATATAGGCTTCAATGGCTACCCGCTTTGGATTTTGTCTATTCCATTTCGAAGAAGTTTCATTTAAAAGATCAAAGTAAAAATCTCCCAGAGATTCTGCATCCTTAAGATGCTTGTAGAATAGCCCACAAAACTCTTGCCACAATCCAAGCAGTTCTCTATTATTTATCCATTTATAACCAATATGTATAACATCTTTAAGGCGACCGATAGTACTTTTTGCCGATGGCTCTATCTCATAGTCTATTTTAAATCCCAGATTGATAACTCCGTGGCGTGCTCCATAAAATCTATAAAGCGTCTCTAAGCTTCCACGCGATAAAATAGTAACTATTAAATCTTCCTCTTTGACACGATTAAGATTTATGATAAACCCTTGCACTCAATGCTTCCTTTATACTCAACTTGATCTAAAATATCTTAAATTACTGCTTATATTATACTAACTTAAACTAAAAAATAGTATAATAATTTCACTTTGTCTAAATAGACTAAGTTTCTTTAAAAAGAGATTAAATTGTAAAGATTTTTTACATAAATTTGAAAATTTGGGAGTGAAAATGGTTGAACATCATGATTTATTAAGATCGTTTAAAGATAACTGTGGTTTTGGTCTTGTTGCAAATATTGACAACAAGCCTTCACGCAAGGTTCTTAACGATGCTATTACTGCACTGGAGCGTATGATGCACCGTGGTGCTGTTGCAGCGGATGGAAAAACAGGAGATGGTAGTGGGCTTTTACTCTCTATGCCAGAAGAGTTTATCCGCAAGGAAGCTCAAAAAGCGGGTGTTGAACTTGCAAATCAATTTGCAGTTGCTGCGGTTTTTACAAAAGAGTTAAAACATTTAGATATATTAGAAGATATATGTGCAAACAATGACTTAAAAGTTGTACTTCGTCGTGAAGTACCGGTAAATACAAATGCATTGGGAGCACAGGCATTAGAGTCACTTCCAAATATTATGCAACTTATTATTGTTCCTAACTCTATTATGGCAACAAACAGATTTGATGCACTTTTATATCTCTCACGCAAAGAGGTAGAACATAAGCTTGTTGATGACAGAGACTTCTATATTGCATCAATGAGTAGCAGAGTTCTTTCATATAAAGGGCTTGTAATGCCTACACATATTAAAGAGTTCTATAAAGATCTTCAAGATGATGCTTTCAAAATCTCTTTTTCACTCTTTCACCAAAGATTTTCAACAAATACACTTCCAGAGTGGCGTTTGGCACAGCCTTTCCGTGCAGTAGCACATAATGGTGAAATCAACTCTGTTGAAGGAAACCGTATCAATGTGGCGATTAAATCTGAGTCTATCAAGTCTGAAGTATTTACTGCTGAGGAGATAGAGAGACTCCTTCCTATTTTACAACCAGGTGCGTCTGACTCTGCATCAGCAGATAACTTTTTGGAGTTCTTGCTGGTAAATGGTATGGACTTCTTTAAAGCTGTACGTGCACTTATTCCTTCTGCATGGCAAAATGCTCCGCATATGGACCCTGAACTTCGCGCATTTTATGAGTACTTCTCAACTGTATTTGAAGCGTGGGACGGTCCTGCGGCATTCTCTGTAACAGATGGTCGCTATATTGGTTGTGCACTTGATAGAAACGGTCTTCGTCCTTCGAAATATATTATTACGCATGATAACAACCTTCTTATCGCATCTGAGTATGGTGTTGTTGATATCAAAGAGGATGAAATCAAAGAGCGTGGAAGATTACAATCAGGTGAGATGCTTGGACTTGACCTTAAGTATGGAAAAGTACTTAAATCAAATCAGATTGATGATTATCTAAAATCTTCAAATCCATATATGAAATGGCTTAATGAGCATATGATATATCTTCAAGAGCACGTTGAAGAGCAGTACAGCGAAGCTGAAGCTATGGACGAAGATGTTCTTATTAGAAAGCAGAAGTTCTACAACATAACAGAAGAGATAGTAGAACAGGTTATTGAACCTATGATAAATGACGGTAAAGAAGCCGTTGGAAGTATGGGTGATGATACACCGCTTGCCGCATTCTCTGAGAAACAGAGAAACTTTACAGACTTCTTTAAACAAAAGTTTGCACAGGTTACAAATCCGCCGATTGATCCGATTCGTGAAAAAGTTGTTATGAGTTTAAATACAGGTTTTGGTGAAGTGCATAATATTTTAGATGAGATTCCTTCTCACGCACACAGACTCAAATCTATCTCTCCTATTATTACAAGAGAAAAACTTGAAGTTCTCAAATCTTTTGGAGATGAAAAATCACCGTCATATCAAAGTTTTTATAAAAACAAGACTTTCTCTACGGCATATAAAGGTTCATTGCGTGAGGCTTTGGAGAAGTTGGTAGATGAAGTTGTAAGTTCTGTTAAAAATGATGGTACAAGAATTGTTGTTCTTGATGATGCAGAGTTTAGTGAAGAGATGAAGACTATTCCTATGGCAATGGCAGTAGGGCGTCTAAATTTTGCTCTTTTAAAGGCAAAAGTACGTCACCTTGTCTCTATGATTGCTGTAACGGGAGAGGTTGTTGATTCACACTCTGCTGCCGTACTTATCGGTTATGGTGTAAGTGCTATCTATCCAAATCTCTTGTTCGCAACAGCTATCAATCAGCTCAAACGTACAAAAAATTCTAAGATTTCAATTCCGGAAGCATTAAAGTCTGTTCATAGCGCACTCAATGGCGGACTTCTGAAAATTATGTCAAAAATGGGTATTGCTACGATTGCATCATATAGAAACTCAGGTCTTTTTGATGTTATGGGTCTTAGCCGTGAGATAGTTGAAGATTGTTTTGAATCTTCAAACTGTGTTGTTCCTGGTCTTACTTATGAAGATATTGATGAAAGAATTGAAAAATACCATACATCTGCATTTAAAAATGATGGATTTAAAAAGATATTCCCACTTAATATTGGTGGTTTTTATAAATTCTATACAGGTCAAGAACATCACGATTTCGGTCCTGCAGTTATTCATGCTATTCACAGAATGGCAGAGAGTGGAAAACCGGAAGATTTTGCACAACTCAAAAAACTTGTAGAGGGTCGTGGTCTGAAGATGATTCGTGACTTCTTAGATATTAAATCAGACAGAGAGCCTATTGATATCAGCGAAGTTGAGCCTAAAGAGGCTATCTTTAAACGTTTCGCATCAGCTGCTATGAGTCTTGGTTCTATCAGCCCTGAAGCGCATGAGACTATCGCTATTGCTATGAATAGAATCGGCGGCCAGTCAAACTCAGGTGAGGGTGGAGAAGATAAAGAGCGTTTTGGAACTGAGAGAGTCTCTAAAATCAAGCAAGTTGCATCTGGTCGTTTTGGTGTTACTCCGGCTTACTTAAGAAGTGCAGAAGAGATTCAAATCAAAGTTGCACAAGGTGCAAAACCGGGTGAGGGTGGTCAGCTACCAGGACATAAAGTTACTCCGTTAATCGGGAAACTTCGTCATACAGTTCCTGGTGTGACACTTATTTCACCTCCGCCACACCACGATATCTACTCTATTGAAGATTTGGCACAACTTATCTTTGATATGAAACAGGTAAATCCAAAAGCAAGAGTTGCGGTTAAACTGGTCTCTACTGTTGGTGTCGGTACGATTGCAGCGGGTGTTGCAAAAGCGTATGCAGACAAAATTATCATCTCTGGTGGAGATGGTGGTACTGGTGCTGCTCCGCTTACATCTATCAAATTTGCGGGTAACCCGTGGGAGCTTGGACTTTCTGAAGCGCATAATGCACTTAAAGCAAATAATCTTCGTGGTCTGGTTGAGCTGCAAACTGATGGTGGGCTTAAAACTGGTCTTGATGTTGTAAAAGCCGCACTTTTAGGTGCTGAGTCTTACGCATTTGGTACAGGTGTTTTAACTATTGTTGGTTGTAAAATGCTTCGAATATGCCACGTCAATAAATGTTCTGTAGGTATTGCTACACAAAATGAGAAACTGCGTGAAGAGTTCTTTAAAGGGCATGTTGATCAGGTTATTAACTACTTTACACTCCTTGCTGAAGATGTAAGAGCAATTATGGCTGAGCTTGGTTATAAGACAATGGAAGAGATGATAGGTCGTGTTGATCTCTTAAAAGTAAAAGAGGATGAATTTGCACAAAAATTTGACTTCTCTGCTGTACTTCATAAAGAGGATGGTGTAGATACACATCAACAACCATTCAATCCTCCTTTTGATGACAACTCTTATGAAAAAGGACTCTTAAAAGAGGCTATGGTAGCCATTAAACATCCGGATCATCCGATTCGTATTAAGAGTGAGATTTGTAACCTAAACAGAAGTTTCGGTGCGCTTATTTCTGGTGAAATTGCTCAATATTATGGTGATGAGGGACTCAAACCTGATACTATCAAAATCAACCTTGAAGGTGTTGCAGGTCAGGCACTTGGAGCATTCCTTATTAACGGTGTATCTATCTATCTCAAAGGTGTGGCAAATGACTACATCGGTAAAGGTATGCACGGTGGTAAAATCATCATCACTTCAGAGAATGAGGGTGAAGCATACTCAGCTGGTGGTAACACTTGTCTCTATGGTGCAACTGGCGGTAAGCTTTATGTATCTGGAAGTGTCGGTGAGCGTTTTGCAGTTAGAAACTCTGGTGCTTTTGCTATTGTTGAGGGTACAGGGGATAATGCTTGTGAATATATGACCGGTGGTGTTGTTGTTATTCTTGGACGTACTGGTATCAACTTTGGTGCAGGTATGACAGGTGGTATCAGCTTTGTATATGATAAAGAGCACAGTTTTATTGAAAATGTAAATGGTGAGCTTGTAGAGGCTGTTAGAATCGATACAGATGAGGGTGATGAAGCACGTCACTACCTCAAACGACTGCTGAAAGATTATGTTGTTGAGACTGGAAGTAAAAAAGCACAGGATCTGCTTGAAAACTTTAGAGTAGAAGTACGTAATTTCTGGCTTGTTAAACCGAAAAACCTAACAAAACTACCGCTTAACCTAGAGAATGGAGATTAATGATGAGAGAGTATTTAACAACTGAGAGAATTGACCCGGAAAAGAGACTTGTCGTTGAGAGAACGAAAGACTTTGGTGAAATCTATGAGCTGTTTAACCGTGATGATGCAGCTACACAGAGTGATAGATGTATTCAGTGTGGAGACCCATTTTGTCTAAACAAATGTCCTCTTCATAATTACATTCCACAATGGTTAAAAGCAGTAAGTGAGAAAGATTTGGAGTTTGCATTCAAACTCTCAAATGAACCCTCTCCATTTCCTGAAGTTATGGGTAGAGTATGTCCGCATGACAGACTTTGTGAAGGGGATTGTACTCTAAATGACGGGCATGGTGCTATCACTATCGGTTCTGTTGAGACGCATATCACAGAGGCTGGTTTTAAAGCTGGTTACAAACCGGAATTTCCGGGAATTACTACAGATAAAAAAGTAGCAGTTATTGGAAGTGGTCCTGCAGGACTCTCTGTTGCAACCTATCTTTTAAGAAGTGGGATTGCTGTGACTATGTATGAGAGAAGTGACCGTGCAGGTGGGCTTTTGACATATGGTATTCCAAACTTCAAACTTGACAAAAAAGTAGTTGAACGTCGTATAAAACTTTTAGAAGAAGCAGGTATGAAGCTTGTGCTAAATTGTGAAGTGGGACGTGATATAGCTTTTGAAGAGATAGCAAATGAGCATGATGCTATGTTTATAGGTGTAGGTGCAACAAAAGCAAAATCTGCAGGTATTGCAGGTGAACAAGCTCCAAATGTTTATAAAGCAATGGATTATTTGACAGCTATTCAGAGAAAAAATTTCAAACTCTCTTATGACAAAAAGTTTGACTTTAAAGATTTGAATGTTGTTGTAATCGGTGGTGGAGATACTGCAATGGATTGTTTGCGTACAGCAAAACGTGAGGGTGCAAAATCTGTAACGTGTCTCTATCGTCGTGATGAGAAGAATATGCCAGGAAGTAAAAAAGAGTATAAAAATGCTATGGAAGAGGGTGTTGATTTTACATTCTTAGTATCTCCAAAAGAGATTATACTCAATGATGATGGTAAAGCTGTTGCTGTTGAAGTAATTAAAACGACTCTTGGTGCACGTGATGCAAGTGGCCGTCAAAAGATGGAAGAGCTCAAAGGGAGTGAATATCGTGTTAATGCAGATGTAGTTATTATGTCTCTTGGTTTTGATCCTGCAGTTCCTTCATTTTTAGCAGAAAACGGCATTGAGACAAACTCTTGGGGTGGAATAATTATCAATGAAGAGACACACGAAACAACAACTTCTGGTATCTATGCCGGAGGAGATTGTTTCCGTGGTGCAGACTTAGTTGTAACAGCTGCTTTTGACGGCCGTGAGGCTGCTAGAAGCATTAGCAATGCCCTTTTTAAATAATTGTTTTCTTTTCTCCATACCTTAAAAGTATGGGGAAAATCTTCTATTCTTTCTTGAAATCATGTCAAAAAAATATCAATAAAATTTTTATATTAGTATAAATTTGCTATAATATCGCACGATTATACTATAAGGATATTTTTTTGAATCTACTCAACCTTTTTAAACAAACTTTTGAAAATAAACAACCTGAAAAAGCTGAAGCCGGTTCTCATTGGATTAAATGTAAATCTTGTCACTCTTTAATGTACTACAAAGAGGTTGAGAATCAAAACTATGTATGTCCAAAATGTGGCTATCATATTCGTATTGGGGTAAAAGAGCGTATTAAACTCTTGGCAGATGAAGGAACATTTATTGAATATGATGCTGGACTAGAGCCTGTAGATCCATTGAAATTTACAGATAAAAAATCTTATAAAAAACGTCTTGAAGAGAGTGAAGCAAAAACAGGAAGAAAATCTTCTGTTGTTGCAGGAAGCTGTAAGATGAATGATGTCCCTGTGCAGCTTGTTATTTTTGATTTTGCTTTTATGGGTGGTTCTTTAGGTTCTGTAGAGGGTGAGAAGATTGTCCGTGCCGTACAGCGTGCCATTGATAATAAAGAGGGATTAATTATTCTCTCTGCTTCTGGTGGGGCTAGAATGCAGGAATCTACATTCTCTTTGCTTCAGATGTCTAAGACATCAGCTGCTCTTGGAAAACTCTCAAATGCAGGGCTTCCATTTATCTCTGTACTTACTGATCCTACTATGGGTGGTGTAAGTGCGTCATTTGCAAATCTTGGAGATATCATTATTGCTGAGCCGGGAGCACTTGTAGGTTTTGCAGGTGCTCGTGTAATTGAGCAGACTATCGGTTCAGAACTTCCAGAAGGTTTCCAAAGAGCTGAGTTCTTGCTTGAAAAGGGCTCTATTGATATGATTGTCAATCGTAACGATCTTAAAAAGACACTTGCTGATCTTATGACACTTATGACAGCTGCATAAGAAGAGAATAATAGTTATGCGCCTTTATGCTTTATGTGATTATGATATGCTGGAGAAACACACTCTTACTCTTGAAGCTTTTATAGAAAGAGCAAAAGAACATAAAGCAGAGATTATTCAGTATAGAGCAAAAAATGCAGATATCGCTTTTATAAAGCATCAGTTAATACAAATACGTAAGATTTATGATGGTTTTTTGATTGTTAATGATGCTTATGAACTTGTAGAATTTTGTGATGGAGTTCATGTAGGACAAGAAGACTTGCGTGAGATAGATAAAAATCCAAAAAAAGCTGTTGATATATTGCGTAGTGTTATTGGAAGAGATAAAATACTTGGTATTTCAACACATAATGAAAAAGAGGTTTTAGAGGCGAATACAATGGATTTGAATTATATTGGTCTTGGTGCATATAGAAATACGACAACAAAAGATGATATTAGCACTGTTTTGGGTGAAAAACTTGATGAAATTGCGAAGAAGTCAATACATTATGTCGCGGCAATAGGTGGTGTAAGATTAGATGATAATTTTAAGAATGTAACTTATCATGTTATTGGAAGTGGACTGCTGTGATGAAAATTGAGATAGTTTCAATTGCAAAAAAAGAGAGAACACTTTACGATCCTCTTTATAAAGAATTAGAAAAAATGATAAGTCGCTTTGCGAAAGTGAAAGATATTGAAATATTTACAAAAGATGTAACCAAAGCACACACTATCTCTCCAAAGGCAGCTCAAGAGGCTTATTCAAAGGTTTTAGAACCTTATATTGACCAAAGTTTTTGTATAACTTTACATCCTGATGGAAAATTATGTGACAGTTTTGAATTTAGTAAGCTATTAAATGATAAAATGAGCGTTAAATTTTTTATAGGTGGTGCTTACGGTTTTGAAGATGACTTTTTAAAAAAAAGTGATGCTGTAATCAGCCTTGGAAAAATCACAATGAGTCATAAGATAGCAAAAGCGGTTTTGTTAGAACAAATTTACAGAGGTTTTTCAATATTGAGTAACCACCCATATCATAAATAAGGAAAGCATACGTGCAGGCAAGTGAGTTAAATTATTTCAAAGAGATCTTAGAGAGTCGTAAAGAACAGATCGAAAAAAATATAAATAGTGTAAGTAGTGAATTAAACCAGTTAAGCTCTTTAGAGTTAAATGATGAAGGCGATCACGCTTCTGCAAACAACAACTCGATGGTTGAGAGTGCAATCGTAAATCAACAGGCAAAAGAGTTGCAAGAGATAGAGAGAGCACTTACAAAAATTGCAAATGGTGAGTATGGTATCTGTGAGATGTGTGAAGATGATATCGGTTTTCAAAGATTAAAAGTAAAACCACATGCTGTTTACTGCATTGATTGTAGGGAAATAGCAGAAAAATCTAATTAAGGAATTAAAATGTATTTAAAAAGATACTCAATAGCGGCATTTATATGGATAGCTTTAGTCGGTTGGTATGTCTATGCATACGTAACACATGAGAGCATAAGCCTTGACTTCTTTGGTGTTCCTATGCCATCTTTATCAATTGCAGTGTGGATTGTAATAGCACTTTTTGTACTCTATCTTGGAAGTTTTCTTCATATGGCATTTTATTCAATGCTTGGTGGTTTTAAACTTCGTGCATATGAGAAAGATTTTGAGAAGATTATTGATGCAGTCATTGAAGCATATCTCGGGAAAAAAAGTAGAACACATACATTTAAAACAGATAGATATAGACTTTTAGGAACAATACTTGAAAAAAGTTCTCTTTTTCCGACCCCAGAATTAATAGGTGCAACAGGAAGTGATAAAATTGATAATGTATTACGTCTTATTGATGCTATTAAAAGAGGTGAAGTTGTTGATCTTAAACCATTTAATCTTCGTCCTGAAAATCCACTTATTATTGAAAATGAGAAAAATAAAATCAAAAAAGGTGAGCTTAAAGTTGCTGATCTTTTAGCTAATTCTACAAAATATGCAGATGAGTTGTGTCAATATGCTTATAATGAATATGTGAAAACAGCTACATTGAAAAATATTTTAAAATATAAAGCATTCTTGACAAAAGAGTCTCTTCATACAATTATGGCTCGTATCAATGCAGAAGAGAGTACACTTACAATTACAAACGAAGAACTTGTTGAGTTGTTAAATAAATTAGAATTGACAAAAGAAGACTATATTGAGCTCTCTATTACACTCTCTAAAGGTGGTATGATTCCAGAGCAGAGAATGAAACTCTTTGAGATGTTAAGTGAAGAGTATGAAAAAGCGATGGATGCATACCTCTTTACACTCTTTGATTTAGAGATGCTAGCACCTGCAGATGAAATACTGGAAAATGCTCAGCCTGATGAGTTCCAAAACTTTAGAGCATATAGAGCACTCAAAGAGTGTGGTAAAAACTTTAGTATTTACCTCTTTATATAAGTATGTTAAAAAATCTCTCCTCTGTCAAAGAGGCAAAAATTTTAGATAAGCCCATCTATGTATTGGCTCCGCTTGCGGGCTTTACTGATTTGCCTCTGAGGAGTGTTGTGAAAAAATTTGGAGCAGACTTGACAGTCAGTGAGATGTTAAGTTCAAATGCTCTGGCTCACGGCTCGCAGAAAACTCTCCATATGCTTGAAAAATCCCCTCTTGAAGATCCTTACTCAGTTCAAATAGCCGGCAGTGATGTAGATATAGTCAAACGTGCTGTTGAAGTTCTAAATGAACAAGAGGGTATAGATATTATTGATTTGAATTGTGGTTGTCCTGTTCCAAAAGTGGTAGGGCATGGAAGTGGAAGTTCTCTGCTTTTAAATCTGCCACTTATGGGTGATATCATTAAAACCATTAAAGAGACCTCTAACAAAGAACTTACTTCTGTTAAAATTCGTCTTGGCTTTGAAGAGAAAAATCATGTGGATATTGCAAAAGTAGTTGAAGATAGCGGTGCTGACTTTTTAGCAGTACATGGTAGAACACGTGCCGGAAAATTCAAAGCTCCTGTGGATTATGATGCAATTAAAGAGATAAAAGAGGCTGTGAATATTCCTGTTATTGCCAATGGTGATATTGACTCTTATGAGAAGGCAAAATGGGTACTGGAACATACTGGTGCAGATGGTGTGATGATAGGTCGGGGTGCTGTTGGTGCTCCTTGGATATTTCATCAGCTGCGTTCCGGTGAGAAAGATGTCTCTTTGAAACTAAAATATAAGATTATTATGGAACATTTTGACAAGATGATAGAGTTCTATGGTGAGTATGGTGCTATATTGTTCCGAAAACATACACATACTTACTCTAAAGGTTACCGTGGGGCCTCTATTTTGAGGAATAAGGTTAATACTATCAGTGATGTTAATGAATTTAGAGACATCCTGAATAATTTTTTTAGCAAAGCAGAATTGGCATGAATTTAGAGATCTCAAAATCAATTAAAAATCTTGAAAAAGATGATATAGCAGATAATCTGTTACACTATGTATATAATACTAAACATCTTCTTTCATTAATTAAAAAAGGAATTGATACAGAAGACCCTTCCTATTTAAGTTCATATCGTTCTTTTGAAGGTGAAGTCTATGAAAACTTCCTTTATGAAAAACTACTGCGTTATGCTGAACAAAATGAATATATTACAAAGTTTATTCTCAAAGGTTTTCATCAAAACAAACACAAAGCCTATGCAAATACACTTTCTATAAGTGAAAAAGAGCAGATAGTCTATCGTACCAAGTCGCGTGAGATTAGTGAGTTTGATGCGATGTTTCTTACTAAGAATAATGAACTCTACTTTGTAGAGATGACGCTTGTAAAATCTGTACTTAAACTGAGAAAAAGATTGCGTAAGAAAAAAGCACTTTTGGAGATTATATTTCCAAACTATACAATCAAATCACTTATTATCTTGAATGAAGGTGCAACAGGTGTCAAACAGTTTCCTGATTATTGTACAGTATGGTTTACTAAAGAGTTCTCTGCACATGAGGTTTTAGAGTATATTACCAAGCTTGACAAACAAAAACTCCAGCCAAAAGATAAGATACGTTCTAAAAAGATGATTGAAGCGCATACGCTGAAACTACACCCTTTTAGATACTACAATACAATGAGCTGGATAACAAAAAAACTGCGCTCACATCCAAAACATATTGTAGATATGAGCTTTCTTTACAACTTTAAAATTCAGCGTTATCACGATCTTTATAATAAGTTTTATATAGGATATCTTTCAGTTAAAAATGCAAAAAAAATATTAAATCTCCAAGAGAGTGATTATAAAGAAAATCAGCGTGTTGTAGTTGCTGTAGAAAAAAAACACTCTGATGAGATAATTCTAACTTACTATATACAAACAACCCGTAAAAATCTCTATCTTTATAGTTTTGATGATAATGGGAAAGTGTTAAAAGAGAAAAAAGATCCTTATGGTATTACAGTAACAGAAGTCTTTCATATAAATAAATTGATGGATTCCAAATATGAACTTAATCTTCAGAATATAAATACAATTAAAAAGCTTTTAAAAGAGCGTTTTTTAAGTAACTCTAAGAAGAAAAATTCTTAGAGATCATCATTGTATATAATAGAGGCTGCTCTCTCTTTATAAGCTTGTAAAGGCTCTTTATCCTGTTGTTTTACTGCTTTTGTATGATGTATTTCTTTACCATTAAGAAAATTTTCAAGTTCTTCGTGTCTATTCTGTAAAATAGATTCAAATTCTTGTTGAGAAGTTGGTTTGTTTTCATGAAATTTATCTAATAAAATATTACTATTTCCCATAAGAACCAGATAGCTTTCTTTTCCAAAATCAAGCATAACAACACTATTGTTCTGATCAATTGCTTTTTGGAATCGTATGCTTACTTCATTACTGTTTTGTTGATTTTCTGCTTTTTGTTGCATTGAAGTATTATTTGTATTAAAAAGCCATCCTGTCTTTTGTTTTTCTTTTTGTTTTATTACAGTTGGTATTGTCTTTTTCTTAAGGTAAAAAAGTATAAAAATTCCAAGTAGCAAAATAATAATGACAATAATATAACTTTGTGTCATACTATTCTCTTTTTTTGTAGGTAGGTTTGAAAGATTCAATGTTGATTGATGCTTACTTTGGAGTTTTTTATGCTTTTGTATTGCATTTTTTGTAACAAAACGAAGTCTTAAACCATAACCATCTGCAGTCTTTGATGCTAAAAGTTTTACAGAAGATGGTACTTTTGCAACTATCTGTGTCTCCTCTTGGAGCGGAGTAATAGTAAGAGAGTTAAGAAATTTTGAACCGACATTTTTACTTTTTGGTGCTTCGATAGTAGCATCTTCAAGTTTTATGATTATTTTGGATTTTGTGCGGCTCTGTTTGATGACACCACTGTATGGGGTATCAAATGTTATCATTATATCTGCTCTGTCAGTTCTGTCATAGATATTATAGCTGAGTATCTTTGATGCAAAAAGTGAAAGCGGCAGTAGAAAAAGAAGTAAATATCTCATCTATAGTCTCTCTTTTGAAAGGTAGTATAAAACCGCTGAGGAGTCTAAGACCTCATTTATACGAATAGCCAGATTTTTTTCATAAACCATCACTTCGCCTTTTCCGAGTATGCGTCCATTAACATAGGACTCAACCGATTCACCTGCCGGTTTTTTCAAATCAATGATAGAACCTTTTTCAAGCTGTAAAATCTCTTTTACTGTCAGTTCAGTTTCACCCAAATCAGAGACAAACTCCACCTCCATATCGAGGATTCCGGAGTAGTCCATCCATGAGAGCTCTTTTTGAGGGTCAAACTCCTCTTTTTCTTTATGCTCAGGCATCTAATTCCTTAATTGCTATTGTTAGTTCATCATCATCTACACGAAGTGTTTTTGATTCATCAATATCAAAATCAAATTCACCTATCTTTTCAAAATGTGGTGTTCCGATATCATAAGCGACACTGTTACCATCTTGCGCTATCACTTTTGCGCTGCCTATAATAAGGTTTGCGGTCTCTAATGTCATATCTTTGAGAGTCTCTTCATCACTCTCATCCTCTTCAAGAAAAAGCTTAGAGACGCGTTGCATAAATCCTTTATCTGAAGCGATATAGACTCTATGCTTTTTACTCTCTTGTGTATCAATATCTATGTAAGCAATAAGTGTTCTCTTTTTTGTTACTCCATCTTTTAACTCGTGAGGCTCACGAATTTGATGAATACAGAAGTTCTCAGCTGCTTCTTTTATAGTATCTAACATATCTTTTCCTGTTTTTGTAGTTTTTAGATTATACTTGATTGAAACACAAACTAAAATTAAATCCAAATTATGCAAGGAGTATCTTATTCCTCTTAGAGTATAATTGCGAAAAATTTTTTGGAAATTGATGATTGAATTAGTGCTGCTCGGATCTGTTGTTGGTTTGTTGTCCGGTTTTTTTGGCATAGGCGGAGGTACTATCTTGATACCTATGCTCCTCATAGCCGGTTTTGAGACAAAAACAGCAATAGGTATCTCTGTTGTGCAGATGGTCTTTAGTTCAATTTACGGGAGTTACCTTAATAATAAAAAGGGAACTCTTGATGTCAAGATGGTCAGTATCATCGGTCTTGGTGGTTTTGGCGGAGCACTTTTAAGCGGATATATCGCATCATTTTTAAGTGACAAGAGTCTTGAGATAATGTTTTTTGCTTTTGCCTCTTTTGCACTTTTGAGAATGTTTTTCAAGACACATGAAGATGCCGAGGAAAAAGAGCTGCACTATCTGCTTTTAATGCTAATAGGCTTTGTATTGGGTGCATTCAGTATGACAATAGGAGTAGGGGGCAGTATTTTGCTTGTCCCTATCTTAGTTGGATTTATTCATATTCCACTTAGAAAAGCAACATCAGCAGGACTTTTCTTTGTTGTCTTTTCATCTGTTTCGGGCTTGATATCTCACGCAATAGAGGGACACATTGAGTACCAAAACGGTATTATTATAGGTTTGGCATCACTCTTTGGTGTCTATTTGGGTATTCACTTAAAAGAGCGGGTATCACATAGAGTACAAAAGCGTCTTCTGTTGGCTTTTTATCTCTTTGTTGTGCTCTATTTGGCAAAAAGAATATTTTTTTAAAGGGTAAAATTTGGCTAGAAAAAAAGATACAATAACAATTACAGGTGCTCGTGAGAATAATCTGAAAAATATCAATTTGAGCATTCCTAAAAATGAGTTGATTGTTATGACAGGACTCAGTGGTAGTGGAAAATCAACACTCGCCTTTGATACACTCTATGCTGAAGGGCAACGCCGTTATATGGAGTCGCTATCAAGCTATGCCAGACAGTTCTTAGACCGTGTCGGAAAACCTGATGTTGATAAGATAGATGGTCTAACGCCTGCTATTGCCATTGACCAAAAGACTACCTCAAAAAATCCCCGCTCAACTGTCGGAACAATTACAGAAATATATGATTACTTGCGTCTCTTATATGCCCGTGTAGGAATTCAACATTGTCACAAGTGTGGCAAGGTTATCTCTCAGATGTCGGCATCAGATATCATCAATGAGGTGGCAAAACTCCCAGAGGGTGCAAAACTTGTTCTTATGGCTCCTCTTGTGCGTGATAACAAGGGAAGTTATGCAGACCTTTTAGAGTCACTTGTGCATAAAGGCTATGTTCGTGCTATGATAGATGGTGTAATGGTGCGTTTAGATGAGGAGATAGAGCTCAGTAAAACAAAAAAACACACCATTAAAGTTGTCATTGACCGTGTTGTTGTAAAAGAAGAAAACAAAGAGCGTATCGCATCTTCGGTTGAAAAAGCCCTTAAAGAGAGTTATGGAGAGCTTGAGATTGATATACTCAATGCTGAAGATGTCGGAACTTCTGAGCATATCCACTACTCAGAGCATAATGCCTGTTTTGACTGTAAGATAAGTTTTGATGAGCTAGAACCACTCTCATTCTCTTTTAACTCACCAAAGGGAGCATGTAGCGAGTGTGACGGGCTTGGACTTCGTTATGCTTTGGATGTCGATAAGATAATTGATCCTGATTTGCCCATAGAGAAGGGTGCTGTTAAGATTGTCTATGGCTTTAACAAAGGCTACTACTTTACTTTCTTAAAAGGTTTCTGTGAAGCCAATGATATTGATATCACGGTACCATACTCAGAGCTAGAGCCTCATCAGCAAAAGGCGATTTTACACGGAAATGTTGGTGAAGTTGAGTTTCTTTGGAAAAAACATAAGGTAAAACGTATTTTTCCTGGAATTATCCGTATTGCTTATGATATGTTCAAAGATGAGAAAGAGCTTGGGGATTATATGAGTGAGAAGGTCTGTAATGTCTGTAACTCACACCGTCTTAAGCTGGAGTCTTTGGCTGTAAAAGTGGCAGGAAAGGGGATAGCTGAACTGCTTGATATGCCTATAGCAAAGAGTTATGCATTCTTTGCAGATGAATCAAACTTTGATTACCTTGACAAACAGCACGCACAAATCGCTCAGCCGATTTTAAATGAGATACGTGAGCGACTCTTTTTTCTCTATGATGTAGGGCTTGGTTATATTACACTTGGGCGTGATGCTCGTACCATTTCTGGTGGAGAAGCGCAGCGTATCCGTATTGCCTCACAGATAGGCAGCGGGCTTACAGGGGTAATGTATGTACTTGATGAACCTAGTATCGGTCTGCATGAAAGAGATACCCTTAAGCTCATTAAGACACTCCGAAACCTTCAAGAGAAGGGGAACTCTGTTATTGTGGTTGAACACGATAAAGAGACGATAGAGAATGCCGACTTTATTGTAGATATTGGCCCGGGTGCCGGAAAATTTGGCGGAGAGGTTGTCTTTAGCGGAACGCTCACGCAACTCAAAAAAGCAAAGACACTCACAGCAGATTATCTTTATGGAAGAAAGAAGATAGAGTACTTCTACAGACGCCCTCAAGAGAAGTGGATAGAGATAAAAAATGTCACTATCAACAATATTAAAAAGCTCTCTGCAAAGATACCTTTAAATAACTTTGTATGTATTACCGGAGTAAGTGGAAGTGGTAAGAGCTCTTTGATGCTCCAAACGCTGCTCCCTACTGCACGTGAGCTTTTAAATCACGCACGCAAGGTCAATAAAGTAGCCGGTGTTGAAATAACTGGGCTTGAAAATGTAGATAAGGTTATCTACCTTGACCAGAGTCCAATAGGGCGTACGCCACGAAGTAATCCTGCAACATATACAGGTGTGATGGATGAGATTCGTAATCTCTTTGCACAGACAAAAGAGTCGCAAATACGCGGCTATACTGCTTCACGTTTCTCTTTTAATGTCAAAGGTGGGCGTTGTGAGAAGTGTCAGGGAGAGGGTGAAATCAAGATAGAGATGCACTTTTTGCCAGACATTATGGTGAAGTGTGACAGCTGTAAAGGGCGCAGATACAATGACCAGACTTTAGAGGTCTATTACAAAGGCAAGACTATCTCTGATGTGCTCAATATGAGTGTAGAGGAGGCGTATGAGTTTTTCAAAGCCATCCCAAAAATACACCAAAAGATGAAGACACTTGTTGATGTCGGTCTTGGTTATATTACTTTAGGACAAAATGCCGTAACACTCTCAGGTGGAGAGGCACAGCGTATTAAACTCTCTAAAGAACTCTCACGCAAAGATACAGGAAAAACACTCTATATTCTTGATGAACCGACAACAGGTCTGCATTTTGCCGATGTGGATAGACTTACAAATGTTTTACATAAATTTGTAGAGCTTGGTAACTCTGTACTTATTATTGAGCATAACCTTGATATGATTAAAAATGCTGATTATATTATAGATATGGGACCAGAGGGGGGAAGCGGCGGTGGACTTATTATCGCAGAGGGTTCTCCTGAAGATTTAGCACAAAGTTGTAACAAAACAGGCTCTTATACAGGGAAATATTTAAAAAAAGAGTTAGATTTGCATCAATAAGTTTAAAATTAATGTTACAATAAAATAGTTTGATTTTGGTGGAAATAATGAAAAATAAGTTTAATATTTTAATTGTAGATGATATAAGTGAAAATATAAAATTAGCTATAACTATTTTAAAAAATGAGGATTATAATTTCTCTTATGCATTGGATGGTAAATCCGCTTTAGAGATATTAAAAGTAAAGCCTTTTGATCTGATATTACTTGATGTAATGATGCCAGATGTAAATGGGTTTGAACTTTGTGAAATGATTAAGAAGAGATCAACACTTAAAGATATTCCTATAATATTTGTAACAGCTGTAATTGAAAAAGAGAAGATACAGTATGGCTTTGAGCTTGGTGCTGTAGATTATGTTACGAAGCCTTATAACTCTGGGGAACTGCGTGCTCGTGTCGCAAATCATTTAGAACTCTATCACTATAGAAAAATGTTAAAATTTAAAAATAAAGAGCTTGAACATGATATGGAAGTTGAAAAGAACAGGCACTTAGAAGAGTTAGAGTTGGCACAAAAGGAGATTATCTATATTCTCTCTGAATTGATGGCATCTGATAGTGGTGAGACTGCTGAACACGTTAAAAGAGTCGCAAATATTTCGCGTGAATTTGCAATGCTTGATGGCAGTTTAGATGAACAACAGATAAATACAATCTACTTGGCTTCACTTCTGCATGACATAGGAAAAGTGCTTATTGACAACTCTATTTTACATAAACGGGCAAAACTGACAGATGAAGAGTTTGAGATTATGAAAGAACATCCGACTTTTGCTCTGAAAATATTAAGTCGCTCAAAAAGTGAGTTGATAAAAGCTGCAGCAACGATTGCCTATGAACACCATGAAAACTGGGATGGAACAGGATATCCAAAAGGTCTTAAGGGTGAAGAGATACATATCTATGGTAGAATAGTGGCCATAGCAGATGTTTTGGACGCTCTTACTCATAAACGTTCTTATAAAGATGGATGGAGCTTTGAAAGTGCTGCTGAATATATTATAGAAGCATCAGGTAAAAAGTTTGATCCAAATCTTATTAAACTTTTTCAAGAAAATCTTGATGTTTTTAAATCTTTGATAGAGAGTGAAAATGAGTATATTTGAATTAATATTGGCAGGGGTTATATTTTTTCTCATAATTATTGTAATTTATTTGTTGTCACAAAATAAAAAATCAGATAATTTCATGGAACAAGAAAAACTTGAAGATGAAATATATGAGTTAAAAGCAAAAATTTTGGATCAAGAAAAGATTATTGAACACTCTAAAACAGCTACACAAAGTAGACTTGCACTGGAACAAATTAAAAAAATAGAGTTGCAAGAGTCTGAGATACAGCGTTTGACCAGACAGCTGAAAGAGGCTAAAGCAATTGCTCAAAAAGCCCATAAAATTAAGTCTGATTTTCTTTCTAATATTCGCCATGAGATTAGAACGCCTATGAACTCAATCTTGGTTTTTGCAGAACTGTTACAAAAAGAGTGTAAAGATATGAAATTAGAAGTTTATGCAGAAAATATAAATCTTGCAGGTAAAAAACTTCTTGCTCTAATTGATGAGATTATTGAACTTTCACGTGTTGAGAAAGGGATAGTTACTATAGAAGAAGAACCATTTGATATAAAAAATATGCTTCAGGAAATAATGAAATCACATAGAGAAGATGCAATGAAAAAAGGGATCGACTTTAGTCTTGATATTGATGATGAGATTCCTGATTCAATGATGTTGGATGCAGAAAAAATAGAAGATATTTGTGTGAATCTTATTGAAAATGCGATAAAATTTACTCAAAATGGATTTGTTCATATTTCTCTTGAAAAAAATACAGAAAATGTTGTAAATAATACTGTTGGATTTTCTCTTATTGTTGAAGATAGTGGCATAGGAATAGATGAGAGTGATCAAGAGAAAATATTTGAAATGTTTGAAACTGTCGGTAAAGATTTTCAGCAAAAACAGAGTCTTGGTATAGGTTTGGCTTTAAATAAAAAAGTTGCACAGCAAATGAATGGAGACATAGTGGTTGAATCTACACCTGGAGAAGGTTCTCGTTTTGTCTTTTTTATTGAAAATGTTGAAGTTGTTCTAGAGAGTACGAAATCAAAAGAGTATAATGAAGAAAATATTGATTTTTCATTGATAAAACCTGAAGGTGGAACCATTATTGTTGTTGATGAAGATAGAGAAATTCGAGATCTTATCAGAGATGCTTTTATAGAGAGTAATATAAAAGTAAGAACCTATGATAATCCTCGTGAAGCAATAGATATACTCAAAAAAGAAGAAGTTGATATGATTCTTATTGATATTGATATTTTAACTAGTGATGACAATGCTGTTTCGAAAATATTAAAGGGGATAAGTCACGCTCCTGTAGTAACTTTAACACAAAAACGTCTTCGAGATCTTCCATTTGAGCAAAGAGGAGCAAAAATAGTAGGCCATTTAAAAAAACCGCTTGTGAAATCTGATCTATTTAAAATCGCATTAAAAGTTCTTAATAACAAGAAGCCTCAAGAACGAGATATTGTCCAAGAGATAGAACGTCCTTTTGGAAATTTGGAAAAAGAACAGATTGAAAAATTTTTACGACTTGCTACAAATAAATTGGATGCTTTGTACAATGAAGCGATGCAGACAAATGATATAGATACTATACGACTTTTTGCCCAAGAGTTGCTTGATATCTCTTTAGAGTGTATTATAGAGGAGTTGGTTCGTTATGCAAATGAACTTCTTGAAAATATAGATACATTTGATATTGAAGCGATTGATGCGATGATGCCTGAGTATAGAGAGAAGATTTCTCTATTAAAAAAATCTATTGTATAATTGCGTAAAAATTTAAAGGCTTAAAATGGCAGTATATGTTTTTGGACACAGAAATCCAGATAGTGACTCTATCATCGGTGCAATAGCACTCTCATATCTTAAAAATCAAGTAGAAAACGAGGAGTATATTCCTGCTAAACAGGGTGATATCTCTGCTGAGACAGCATTTATTTTAGAGAAGTTCGGATATGCAGATAAAGAACCGATTCTGAAAACTTCTGTAGCAGGTGAGAAGGTCTATCTTGTAGATTCAACAGATAAACCGCATTTTCAAGATGATATTGATGAAGCGACTATTGTTGGTATTGTTGATCATCACAAACTCGGAGATATCATCACTTCAACTCCTCTAGAGGCTTGGATAAGACCTATCGGCTCATCAAATACGGTAATTTATGAGATGTATAATGCCTATGGTGTTACAGTACCAAAAGATATAGCAGGGATGATGATGCTTGCAATCTTGAGTGATACTGTTATCTTTAAATCACCTACTTGTACAAAAGTAGATACAAAGGCTGTAAAAGAGTTGGCTGCTATTGCAGGTATTGAAGATTATAAACAACTTGCAATGGATATGTTCATTGTAAAATCAGCAGTAGATGGTGCAAGTGCACGTGATTTGAATACACGTGACTATAAAGAGTTTGATATGAATGGTACCAAAGTAGGTATCGGTCAGCTAGAGATGGTAGATATTACAGTATTAGAGCCGCGTGAGGATGAGCTTCTTGAAGATATGAAGAAGATGAAAGAGGAGAATGGTCTGCATACTATTTTGATTCTTTTGACAGATATTATGAAAGAGGGTTCAAAACTGCTTGTTGTCTCTGATGATGAGAGCAAAATTGAGAAAGCTTTTGATATTACTTTAGAAAATCACAAAGCTTGGCTTGATGGTGTTCTTAGTCGTAAGAAACAGGTTGTTCCTTTCGTTCAACCACAATTTTAACTACTCTTAAACGCTACTCTGTATAGAGATAGCGTTTAATCTTCTTCGTTGGCGTTTTTACAAACGGCTCAATCTGCTCTACAAATTTTGTTATTTTTGAGAAGGATGCAAGTTTTTTATTTGTTTCTACACGCATCTCCTCTAAAAGGTTGTCTATTTTTGCTTTTACTTCACTCTCCGGTGTTGCATTTGCTTTGAACATTTTATCTAAAAGTTCATAGTCTGGATGTATTCTTGCTATAAGCTTGCCATCTTGCTGGAGCACAAGAGAGTCTAAAACCGTCTCATTCTCATTGATGATAGATTCAATCTGCTCTGGGTAGATATTCTCCCCTGAAGGGCCTAAAATCATATTTTTACTGCGTCCGCTTATAAATAAAAAACCATCTTCGTCAATGTAGCCGAGATCTCCGGTTTTAAACCAGCCATCTTCAATAACTTCGGCAGTCTGTTTTTCATCCTTATAGTATCCTAACATAACACTTGGAGATTTTATCCATATCTCTCCCTCTCCGTTATCCTCTCTTTTGTCATTTATTTTAATTTCAACACCTACCATTGGAAGCCCAGTTGAGCCTATTTTATTTGGCATATCTAAGTATGTTCCGGCAATAAGAGGCGATGTCTCTGTAAGACCATAGCCTATGATATATGGAAAATCAGCCTCATCTAAAAACTCTTCGACATAACGTGCAAGAGGTGCTCCTCCAATTCCAAAGAAGCGTATTTTCCCTCCAAATGTTTCTATCAATTTTTTACCTGCAATTTTATTGAGTCTTTTTCTTACAAATGAGATAGAGTGTAAAAAGCGCATCAAAGCACTCCCTGTAAATTTAGGCAGTATCTTACTTTTATATATCTTTTCAATTATAAGCGGAACAGAGAGCATCATTGTTGGTCTTACAATTTCGAAGGCTTTGATAAGGACATTTGGTGTTGGCGTTTTGTCAATATAGACAACATCTGAACCATGTAAAATAGGGACAATCATACCAACTGTGCATTCAAGTGTATGTGCAAGTGGTAAAATAGAGAGAAAGGTATCTTCTGGAAGGATAGTGACATTTTTATATGCACTCATTGCATTGGTGACAAGATTTTTATGTGAGAGCATAACCCCTTTTGAGTGTCCTGTCGTTCCCGATGTATAGAGAAGTGCTGCCATATCATCTTCTTTGGGGTGTGGAAGATCTTTTGTTGATATTTTGTCTGTAATAGTTTGTCTGAATTTTGTAATATAGCTATGGTTACTAAGTTCATCAAGGAGTTGTAAATCATCTAATCGTATTACAAACTGTAACTCTGAATTTTCCATATCTTCAATCGTTTGGAGATGTTTTGTCGAGACAAAGATAGCTTTTGATTCAGAGTGACGGATAATATGCTGAACATCTGCCGGATTAAAATCAGGTAAAATAGGAACAACAACCGCTCCAAAGTAGGTAATACTAAAATAAGCAACTGCCCAGTTTGGCATATTTTCACTTAGAAGTGCTACTTTGTCACCTTTACGGATGCCATTGTTTTTTAAAACCTTTATCATCTCCAAAACTGTGTTGTGAAATTCACCATAACTCATAGGTTCTTGGGCAACTTTTGAAAAAGCTTTTTTATCTGCATAGAGTGTAACAGAACGATTTAAAAGTGCCGGAAGTGTGAAGTTTTCTAAGTTTTCATAAGGGTATAACATACGGTATCCATTAAATTTTTTCTCATTATACATTGAAATTCTTTAATGATAGTTTGAATTTGAGCTACTTTGTAGTAGAATACATAGGTAATTTGATTAGGAGTAGTACAGTATGAATATGTATAAGATAATATCAGGAACATTTATTATTTTGGCAATGACAGTTAATTTTGGTTTTTTCTATGGAGATCCGACAGTACTTGCGGAGCATAGTGCTTTTGAACTCTTTGCCGCTATTGTTGTTAACCTTATTACGACAGTCTTAAAACTTGGGGACAAAACACAGCTTGGGGCAGTTCTTCTCTCTACAAGTCTTGTTGCAGATATTCAGCTTATAGCATCTGCAACTGTATGGGCTTTTGCTGAGTATGTGTTTCATTCATTTTCAGAAGAGATGATAACAGCGATTATTTCACTTGCCGGTGGAGCACTTCTTGCCAACGTAGTCTCTGTGATTCTCTATCTTGGAGATACATTAAAATCAAAAAGATAAGCCATTATGCATGATCAGATAGTATGGATTATTCTTAAACGATTAAGAGTACCGTTTATTGTTCTTATTTTAACTTTTTCCATAGCCATCACAGGGCTTATTCTGATTCCTGGTACGGATGATGCGGGGAATGTCTATCATATGACATTTTTTGATGCTTTTTATTTTGTAAGCTATATGGCAAGTACCATAGGCTTTGGAGAAGCTCCCTATACTTTCAACTATGAGCAGCGTATATGGGTTAGTTTTTGTATCTATATTACTGTTATTGGGTGGTTTTACGGTATTGGTGCCATTGTTGCACTTATTCAGGATGAGGCACTTAAAAAAGCGATAGAGAGAAACAAGTTTCGAAAACAGATACTGCGTTTGGGTGAGCCTTTTTATATTATTTTTGGATATAACGTTGTTACAAAGAGTATTATTGACAGACTCAACGGAAATGGATACCGTATTGTTGTATTGGATAGAAATGAAGATAAAATAGATGAACTTATGCTTGAGAACTTCTACCCGCAGGTACCTGCCTATGTCGGTAATGCAACAAATCAGAGTGTTATCAAGATAGCAGGAATTCATCAGAAAAACTGTGTTGGTGTTATCTCCTTGTTTGAAGATGATATGAAAAATTCACAAATCGCGACACTTTGTAAGCTTCTGAATAAAAAGATAGACATTATTGTAAAAGCGACATCTCCGCAACAGATAGAGCACTTTCAAAATATGGATTTGGAACATATTAAAAATCCGTTTCAAATTATTTCAGACAGACTCTACTATGGAATTACGGCTCCGCATATCTGGCTTTTGGAGATGTGGATGTACGGGCTTATCTTAAAACTGCGTAAAAAAGATTATCTTCCTCACGGCAAGTATATGGTCTGTGGTCACGGACGTATGGGACAGGCTATTATTGAGGGGCTTGAGAGAGCAGGTATAGAGTATGTCTGTTATGATGTGAACTCTTTTGAGTATAAAGAGAAATACAATACGATGATTTTTGGTAGTCAAGAAGATATTGATGATTTGCTTTCACTTGGTATAACAGAGTGTGATGCCATTATCGCTGCAACACAGGATGACCTTTTTAATCTGACACTTATCAACAAAGCAAAACAGCTCAATCCAAACCTCTATACCATAGCACGTGAGAACTCCTTGGAAGAGTACAATATCTTTCAAGCAGCAAAAATAGATAAAATCTATGTTGTTGAGAAGGTGCTTGCAGATGCAACTTACAACTATATAGCTCGTCCTCTGGCAGATATCTTCATTCATGAAGCAAGAAAACACGATGAAGAGTGGGCCGAGATTATCGTCAATATGCTCAACAACATTACAGGGATGAATCCGCACTATTTTGAGAAAAAAATAGATAAAGAGGGGGCTTATGCACTCTCAATGCGACTAGAAAATGATGAGAAGATAACATTGGCAGATATCAGACGCTCACGTGCTGATAACAAAGAGATATTAAAGCTTGTCTATCTTTTGCTAAAAAGAGGGGATGAAGTCTTTTTAATGCCAAATTCATCTATGGTCATAGAACCTGAAGATGAACTTTTGGTTGTCGCCGATGATGAGAACTATGATGATTTTGAGTACATTATAAATAACTATTATGAACTTGAATATGTGCTAGAATACAAAAAGACAAATAAAGGAACTGCTTGAAAAATAAAAACAGTCTGCTTTTGAAATTTGCCTACTATATACAGGGCTCAACACGCTATCAAAGTATAAAAGGTTTTTTTTATAACCTTTTAGAGAACGATAAGTATCCATATAAAAAATATTTTGATTTTTTTATGATTACCATTATCCTCTCAAGTGTAACACTTCTTGTAATGGATGTAAAACATCATGTGCCAAATTGGTTGGATGATTTTGACCTCTATCTTGTGACATCTGTCTTTATTTTAGAGTATTTGATTCGTCTGTGGGTATTTAGTGATATTCACAAGATTATTATTGAAGAGTATGAGGAGAGTGACTTCTTTGACAGAGAACTCTCTTATTGGACACTTTTTGTAAAGATATTTAAAAACAAATGGGAGTATATCTCATCACTCTCTGCAATTATAGATATTATCGCTATTTTACCTAGTTATAGAGGATTGCGGGTGTTGCGTGTGTTGGTACTTTTTCGTGCCTTTAAGATGTTGCGCTATACCAAGAGTCTTACAGGTTTCTTATATGTCCTGAAAAATAAAAAATTTGAGTTGATGACACTCCTTACACTCTCCGCATTTTTTATATTTATAGCGGGGATTATGCTTTATGTATTTGAAGGAGATAATGACAACCCAAATATTCATAATCTTTTTGATGCCTTCTACTGGGCACTCATTACCATCTCTACCGTTGGTTATGGAGATATCTCTCCGGTAACTCCTGAAGGGCGTGTTGTTACTATGCTTATTATCATTACCGGTATCGGGTTGATATCATTCGTGACTTCAATCATTGTCTCTTCATTTAGTGAGCGTTTGACTGTTTTGCGTGAGGGCAGGGTTATTCAAGATATAGGCAAGAAGAACAGTATTACGGTTATTTGTGGTTATGGTCTTCTTGGGCGCCTTGTTGCCAAAGGTTTGGAGCAGGAGGGGGTTGAGTTTGTCATTATAGATAAAGATGAAAACCTTGCAGAACTTGCCTATACACACGGATATCACGCAATTTGTACAGATGCTACACAAGGCAATATCTTTAAACAGTTAGGTGTTGAGAGCAGAGTCTCTCACGTGCTTTGTCTAACATCAGATGATATTCAAAATGCCTTTATCGCAGTCAATGTCAAGAGTCTGAATGAAAATGTCCATGTAACAGCAAGATGTAGTGATGAAGAGATAGCACAAAAGATGCGTTTTGCAAAAGTTGATCAGCTTATTTTACCAGAAGAGATAGCAGGAATGATGGGCTCTGTATATGCGGGAGAACCGGTTGCTTTTGAAGTACTTCTCTCTATCATAGAAGAGAAGGGCAAGACGCAGATTGATGAGATAAAAATAACAAAAGATAGCTTCTTAGATAACAAATCTATTCACGATGTTGATTTTACTGCCTTGCGTCTTATTTTGCTTGGGGTTTTTCAAAAGTCAGAGGGGAGTGAAGATAATTTTATCTTTAATCCTGATGATGATTATATATTGTGTGCAAATGACAGTCTTGTCTGCATAGGGTATGCCTCTGCAATAGCCAACTTAAAAAGGAAAATGTAATGGTTGAGAAAAAAAATATTCTTCTTTTTGGGTATGGTAATTTTGGAAAACAGCTCTATAAACATCTCTCTATTGCAAAGCATAATATTCGTATTTTTAGTACAAATGATGCTTTTATTGAGAGTGCCAAAGAGGAAGGGGTTCGTGTTGAGAAGATAAATATGAAACGAAATGATGATATTTTGTCACTTGGTGTCAATGAAGCGAGTGATCTTCTTTACTGTGCTATGAATCATACAGCTAACAACCTCTTTTTAGTCTTAACACTCAGAACGCTCTTTCCAAAAGCAACAATCATCGCTATTTCAAACTCATTTGAAAATACAAGAAAGTTAAAATATGCAGGGGCAAATAGTGTTATAGATCTCTATGAAGCAACCTCACGCAGGGTTGTAAATATATTGACAAAACCGGCTGTAACAAAGGCTCTTGATGAGATAATATATAAGCAAAATGATTTGAGTATGGCAGAAGTTGTATTGGATGAAAAAAGTAAATTGGACGGAAAATATCTTCACGATGTTGATTTTAAGAGTATGGGGGTAATTCTGGTGGCTATAATAGATAAAGAGTTGGGACATGAACTTATTTTTACCGATCATAGAATAAATCATAAACTTGATATTGGCGATACGCTAGTAGTTGTTTCGCAAAAAGAGAATCTTGAGAGATTTAAACATTTTGTTAATAGTGATAATATAAAAAGGGAAACAATTGAGCAGACGTCATAAAAGCAAACAACCAAAAAGAAATACAGTTACATTTAGCGAAAAAGATTTTCTGCCGACAACACGGGCGGAGATGGATGCACGTGGATGGGACTACTGCGACATCATTTTAGTGAGTGGTGATGCCTATATTGACTCACCGTTTATCGGCGTCTCTATGGTAGGGCGTATGCTTGAGCGAATGGGCTATAAGGTCGGAATGATAGGACAGCCCGATATTGATTCGCCTGATGATATTATGCGTCTTGGAGAGCCACGCCTCTACTGGGGTGTGAGTGGTGGAAGTGTAGATAGTATGGTAAGTAACTATACGGCTACAAAGAAGTTTAGAAACTCAGATGACTATACACCAGGCGGAGTAAATAACAAACGCCCTGACCGCGCCGTACTTGTCTATACAAACCTCATCCGCCGTTACTTTAAAAATACCGTACCTATCGTTCTAGGCGGTATTGAGGCCTCCCTGCGTCGTGTAACCCACTATGACTACTGGCAAAACAAACTCAAAAAACCGATACTGTTTGACTCTAAAGCAGATGTAATGATATATGGTATGGGTGAGATAGCACTTGAGCAGCTTACACGTGCCATAGATGAGAAACGTGACTATACGGACATTCGTGGAATCTGTTATATCTCCAAAGAGCCAAACTATGAGTATATTCAGCTCCCTTCCCATCAGGAGTGTTTGGATGACAAAGAGAAGTACATAGACCTCTTTGATGCTTTTTATGACAACAATGACCCAATAACGGCAAATGGGCTCTGTCAGCCGGTAGATAGCCGTTATCTTATTCAAAATCCTCCTTGTGACTATTTGAACGAAGATGAGATGGATGCAAACTCCAAGCTCCCTTTTACACGTGAGCTGCACCCCTACTATGCAAAAGATGGTAAAGTGAAGTGTTTGGAGACAATTAAGTTCTCTATAATGACGCATCACGGTTGTTGGGGAGAGTGTAATTTTTGTGCTATTGGGGTACATCAAGGGCGTACGATTAGAACGCGTTCAGAAGACAACATCGTAGAAGAGGCTAAAGAGTTTAACAAGTATAAAGATTACAAAGGTATCATCTCTGATGTTGGTGGTCCTACGGCAAATATGTACGGTTATGAGTGTGACAAAAAGCTCAAAAAAGGTACCTGTGACCATATGCGCTGTGTTGATGCCGACAGACTCTGTAAAGTGATGCACGTCAATCACTCACGCAACATTAACCTTTTACGTCGTGTGCGTGAGGTAGAGGGTGTGCGAAAGGCATTTGTGGCAAGTGGTATTCGTTATGACCTTATCAATGCAGATAAGGGACACGGCTACTCCTACTTAAAAGAGATGGTACAACACCATATCTCAGGACAGATGAAAGTAGCGCCCGAACATACACAGCAGCATGTTTTACAACTGATGGGAAAACCGGGTAAAGATGAGCTTGTCAAGTTTAAAAAACTCTATGACAAACTCAATCGTGAAGAGGGAAAAAACCAGTTTCTTACCTACTACCTCATCGCAGCACACCCTGGATGTAAAGAGGCAGATATGAAAGAGCTCAAACGTTTTACAACAGATGAGCTGAAGATGAACCCTGAACAAGCACAAGTCTTTATTCCTACCCCTGGAACTTACTCAGCGGTAATGTATTACACAGAGATGGACCCAAAAACACGCAAGAAAATCTTTGTAGAGAAAGATACACGAAGAAAAGAGAAACAAAAACAGATAGTAGTCAAAAAAGATTGCTTTAAATCTGGGTTTGCCTCTTAATCTTTTATAATTGAGGTAGCTGTTACAAAGATATAATCTTTTCCTGTAACAGTTACACGAAACTTCTTTTGTTGGAGATATTTTTTGGCAAAATTGACATCTTTGTAGAGGTTTGACATCTCACTAAATGGGTAGTTCTTCATTTTTGCTCCATATATCATCTCTCCATCTCTCCAGCGGCAGTTTGGCCAGCCGAGTATCATCGCACCATTTTTTGAGAGTTGGTTTTGAACAATGGACATCAACAGTTTGTTATACTCTAAGTTTGAACTCTGCAGCGTTCCTATGCTTATGATGAGGTCAAACTCTCCAAGTGCCAAATCATTCAACTCTTTGATATCTGCGCATAAAAACTTGATGTTTGTATTGTCCCTAAACTGCTCTTTTGCTTTTGTAATAGCTGAGTGGCAGTAGTCTATGCCGACAAGTTCCAGCTCTTGTAAGTTGGATGCCATCTCTTTTATAAGTGCAAACTCATCTCCGCTGTTTATACCGAGATTGAGAATGCGTCTGCGTGAGGAGAGTTTGACATTTTGGAGGGCTTGTGTGAAGTAGTGCAGAAATCCCGCCTCTTCATTTTTATGAATGGCTGCAAAGATGGAATCACTCCCATACTTCTGTTCTGTATCTGCACTTTGTGTATGAAAACTATCCTGCGTGAGCTTCTCATATTTTATGCGAACAAAGTGTTCATTTAGTAGATGTGGTGTGAGCATTTTACACCCAAGCTGATGGGCAAGGTCAATCCAGCTTTTATACCCTCTGTAGATATATTGTTTATTTTCTATGCTAATGAAGTTGCCGTTATAGCACGAAGTCTCAATATCAGGGTTGAGCACAACAAAAGAGATTTGCTCTTTTGGATTTTTCTCTTTGAGGCTCTTTTGTAAGGCTTTTGTTATCTCAAAAAGAGATGTTTGTGAAAAATTTTGCATATGCAATTATAGCTTAATCGTTATCTTCTCTGAGTTATAATTATGAAAAAGAATCTATAAAGGATATGTGATGTTAAAAGATATATTATACACAGGGCTTGGTATGGGTGTAGTGCTCAAAGATAAAGTAGAAAATGAGATAAAAAAACTTGAAGAGGAGGGGAAGCTTAAACGTGATGATGCCGCTTCACTTGTTGCCTCTTTGAGTTCAAAAGGAAAAGAGGAAGAGGAGCGTATAAAAGAGCTCTTTAAGACGAGCATTAAAGAGGTCATAGATGAGCTCGGTCTTGCTACAAAAGAGGATATTTCAAAACTAAAGGATGAGCTATCCAAAGACTAAAATATTACTCTCCCAAGCGTATTTGGGCTGTATTTATATTTTTACTCACACTCTATCTGCTTATAAAGAAAAAAGAGAGCTTTTTAGGGCTAAAACCACTCTCTCCAAATGAGCTGCGTAAGGCTGTAATACTTCTAGGGGCTAGTTTTATTAAACTTGCTCAGGTCTTGGCAACACGGAGTGACTTCTTTAGTGATGCATATCTGCGTGAGCTCAAAGAGCTCCACGATCAGCTCCCGCCAATGAGTGATGCAGAGTTTTCTGCCGTATATAAAGAGGCATTTGATGACAAAGAGTACTTTAGAGAGTTTGAAAAAACGCCTATAGCTTCTGCTTCCATTGGACAGGTGCATTGTGCCTATCTGCATGATGGCTCAAAAGTTGCCGTAAAGCTTCGACGCGCAACCATAGTCGATCAGGTAAGTGTCGATATAAAGATACTCAACTTCTTTAACAATCTCTTTCGTCCTTTTTTCTCTACCTATACAAAAAACTCCATTGATGCTGTTATTAGTGAGTTTGCAAAGATGATTCTCCAAGAGGTCTCCTTTGTCAATGAGCTGCATAATCTTAAAAGTTTTTCAGAGGTCTATGCAAAGAGCGGTGTGAGGTTTCCAAAACCCTATGAGGAGTATTGTAGTGATTCTGCAATAGTGATGAGCTATGAAGAGGGGTTTCGTTTTGATGATAAAGAGAATCTTTTAAAATATGATATAGATTTTCACTCTATCATAAGAAAACTGATACATTTTTACACCGACCAGATGCTTTTAGAAGGCTACTTCCACGCAGATCCACACCCTGGTAATCTTTTGGTGTCAAAAGAGGGTGAGCTCATACTCCTTGACTTTGGAATGGTAAAACGTGTTCCAAATGCGACGCGTGTTGCCATCATTGAGCTTATTAAAGCGGCAAATGAGCAAAATTATGAGCTCTATATCAGCGCAAACAAGCGGCTCGGTACTGTTGCCTATGAAGCACCAACAGCAGAACTTGCAGAGTTTAGTGCCAAGATGTTTGCAATATTTTCAAATGAAAACCTCACAAGTGAGTCAATGCAGCAACTTGCTTTTGATGTGTTGGCAAGTACCAAAGATCTTCCATTCAAACTTCCATCTGATGCCATATATATTTTACGTGTAAGTGCCATCATTGAAGGGCTTGGAACAACATACATAGAGAACTTTAACGGCATAAAAGATATCTTACCGACTTTGCAGGAGAATATTCCAAAAGCACTTGGTGTAAAAACCTTTAGCGAACTCCTCACGCAAGGTATAAAAGAGACCCCTTTTGTACTGCAAAACATTCAAAAAAGCTTTCAAAAGATAGCTGAAGATGATGTAGAGGTAAAACTCTCCGATGATCAGCTCCATTGGGTGGCACAAGAGATAAAAAGCTACATAAAACCGCTCTTAGGAGGTTTTGTCTTTATAGCTGCAGCTTTTTTTACACTTCTATATGACAAAGATTTAAAAGAGTGGGCTTTGGGACTTTTTGTAATAGGGGCATTACAGCTTTTTTTTAGAAGATAAATAGGGTATAAAATATTAAGTGGGTAGAAAGAATGCAAAAAATGTTCCAACTTTTCTTTTTTCTTAGATATCTTTTAGTTTAATTACTCTACAATAAACAAAAAAATCCCAAGAGTCTAGGAAATTTTTGAGAGGACAAATCCTCCCTTCGGTCTGAGCCTCTCAAAAACATCCTAGACTCTTTAGTAAGACAGACGCATAAAAGGAAAGAATTGAATGCGAATAGATAAATTCCTAAACTCCGTAAATATTACAAAACGCCGCTCAGTTGCACAAGATATGCTTGCAAACGGTGTTGTTGAGATAAACGGAGTGGTGGCAAAGCCGAGTAAAAATGTAGAGGTTGGGAGTGTTATTACCATTAACTACCTCAAAGAGCCAAAGAAGTATGAAGTACTTCAAATTCCTACAACAAAATCTACACCAAAATCTCTGCAACATGAGTATATCAAGGAACTTTCATAATGAACTACGAAGAAGCGAAGATAGAATTTGTCAAACTTTTTGAACATCAGATGAGCGATGCAGATATGCGTGCGTTTTTACTCTCTTTGGAGTTAAATGCAGATACCCCCGTAGAGGTTATAGCAGCAGCAGCGGATGTAATGCGTTCATACGCGATTGCTCTGCCTGTTAATGATGAGCTGCGTGAGCGTGCCATTGATATTGTAGGTACCGGAGGTGATAAGATAGGCTCATTTAACATCTCTTCAACAACATCTATTGTAACAGCAGCGTGTGGGGTAATGGTTGCCAAACACGGAAACCGCTCTATCACATCAAAAAGTGGAAGTGCAGATGTTTTAGAGGCTTTAGGCATCAATCTTTCTCTCTCCGTTGAGCAAAATGCCCGTCTTTTGGAAGAGGCTGGATGGTGTTTTATGTTTGCACAGAACCATCACCCTGCAATGAAGTTCATTATGCCGGTAAGAAAGTCCATAGATACCAAGACGGTTTTTAATGTCTTAGGACCGCTTACAAACCCTGCAAATATTAAAAAATATATGCTTGGTGTATTTGACAAGGCATTTGTTCCAAAGATGGCAGAGGCACTTAAAATAAACGGTGCGACTTCGGCACTTGTTGTCAGCTCTGAGGAGGGAATGGATGAGATAGGTATTAGCGGTATTACCTATGCAACGCGTCTAAAAGATGGCAAGCTTGAAGAGTTGGAGATAAATCCTGAGGATTATGGACTCAAACTAGCCCCTCTTGAAGCAATAGCCGGTGGTGATGCGCGTGAAAATGCCAAGATAATGCTCTCTATTTTTAATAATGAAGCAACTCAAGCACAAAGAGATATCGTTCTTCTAAATACGGCGGCATCGCTTATGGTCGATGGAGTCGCCCGTGACATTCAAGATGGGCTTGAGATGGCTCGTGAGGCGTTAGCCAATACAAGAGCCAAGAAGAAACTCAAACAGATAGTAGAGATATCAAACAAGTTATGAAAAAAGAGTATAGATTAGAGCTGCGTGAGCTTGATACGCTTGTAAAAGATGTTTTGGGTACCTTTACCAATGGTGTTATTATCTTGCGTGGCGATTTGGCAGCAGGCAAGACAACCCTTGTAAAGGCTTTTGCAAAAAGGCTGGGATGTGATGAAGCAGTAACATCTCCTACATTCTCTTTGCAGCAATGTTATGGAGAGGATATTTACCATTATGATATCTACAATCACGGACTGGAGCACTTCATAGCACTTGGAATGTTAGAAGAGCTTGACAGAGAGGGACTTCACTTTATAGAGTGGGGGAATGATGAACTTATTGAACTCTTGGAGTCGGTAGGAATAGATGTAATGGTTATAGATATAAATAAGATTTCAGATAAAGCAAGAGAGTATATTGTATGCACACATTAAAAGCAGTAGCGTTAAAGAAAAAGATAAAAGATTTAGAGATAGTCAAGGGGATGAGCCTTGAGGTAAACAGCGGGGAAGTGGTTGGACTGCTTGGACCAAACGGGGCAGGAAAAACAACGACATTCTATATGATTTGTGGTTTGGTTGAAGCGAGTGACGGCAAGGTTTTTTTTGATGGAGAAGACCTTATAGGTATGCCGCTGCATCAACGCGCACGCAAAGGTATAGGCTATCTGCCGCAGGAGGCTTCTATCTTTAAAGATTTAAGTGTGGAAGACAATCTTATGATAGCTGCAGAGGTTGGCATCAAAGATAAAAAAGAGCAAGAAGAGAGAATCGTAGAGCTTTTAGATATGTTTAACATCGAGCCGATTCGCTACCGTAAGGGTATCAGTCTCTCCGGTGGAGAGCGTCGACGTGTTGAGATTGCCCGTGCGCTTGTCAATAAGCCAAAATTTTTACTCCTTGATGAACCTTTTGCAGGGGTGGATCCTATTGCTGTTATGGATATTCAAAAAGTAATTCAGCAGTTGGTTTCGTATGATATCGGGGTGCTCATTACTGACCATAATGTGCGTGAGACGCTTGATGTTTGTGACAGAGCCTATGTTATTAAGTCTGGTGAGCTTTTGGCAAGCGGGACAAGTGAGGAGATAGGTCAAAATCCTGATGTCCGTAAGCACTATCTTGGCGAGAGCTTTAAGCTCTAAGGACAGCAAAAAGATATGGGAGCATTAAGGCAGACGCGTAGCGTTGAGACAAAACACAAACTCTCAAATACGCTGCGTAATTGGTTACCGATTCTTCATTCATCACTCTCTGATCTTCCAGAGGCGATGGCTCCTTTTGTAGAGGCCAATCCAGTTGTTGAAGTAAAAAACGGTTATGAAGAGGATTTTGAGAAAAAAATTCCCAAAAAGATTATCTCCGGAGCTGTAAGCAACTCACGCACAGAGCAGATAGAAGCGCTTACCATTCAGTCACGCTCTTTGTTTGAAATTCTTGATGAACAGTTGGGTGCTCCGCTTTTTCCCACACCAATCTCTCAGGAAATTGCACATTTTATTGTAGAAAATTTGGATGAAAATGGTTATTATGAGGGAGATACAGACGGTTTTTGTCAAGAGCATAGTATTGATGAAGATGCTTTTGAAAAAGTCCGTTTGCGTTTTGCCTATGTTGAGCCTGTTGGTATTGCTGCAAAAAATCTCTCTGAGAGTTTTCTGTTTCAGCTTGAAAATGCAGAGATAAGTGACAAGGCCTATCCTTTGGCTGTACAAATCATTCAAAACCTGCAAGATATACACTCTTTTGCAAAAGAGCCTTGTTTTTCAGAGGCTATGAAGGTCATATCATCTTTTAAAAATCCGCCAAATATTGAGTATCAGGAGGAGTCTGCACAGATTGTTCCTGACTTGATGATATATTTTAATGATGACAATGAGATAGAGGTAAAGCTCAATGATGCCTACTATCCGACAATAAATATTGAGAAAAACTATGGTGTTGAGCACGACTTCATAAAAGATAAAATCAAAGAGGCAAAATCTTTGGTTGATGCGCTTGATATGAGAAAAGCGACACTCTATAAAGTAGGGCTTATGATAGTTGAGTATCAGTATGAGTTCTTTTGCGGGGGAGCGATTATGCCTCTTACCTTAAAAACACTTGCAGATGAGTTTGGGCACAATCCCTCAACCATCAGTCGTGCCATTGCAAACAAATATATCGCGTGTGAGCGTGGTATCTTGGCAATGAAAGATTTTTTTACAACAGCTATTGATGATGATGTCAGTAATGCTGCTATTAAAGAGTATCTTGTTACTCTTGTAAAAGAGGAGAGCAGGACAAAACCGCTGAGTGATATGAAACTTTTAGAGAAGATAGAGGCGAAATTTAAAGTCAAAATGGTACGACGCACTATTGCGAAGTACCGAAAACAGCTCAATATTGCAGGTTCATCAGAGCGTAAGAAACTCTACTTGAGCTCTTTTTCCTCATAGAATTTTCTCATCCATCTATCAAGTGGGCTTATGAGTTTGTAGATAACGGGTACAACAAAGAGTGTAAGTACCATAGAGCTCAACAAACCTCCAATAACAGAGATAGACATCGGTGCTTTTGTCTCGCTCCCTACACCATCGCCTATGGCAAGAGGCAGCATTGCAAAGACCATAGCAAAAGTTGTCATTAAAATAGGGCGCAGACGTTTCTCTCCTGCTTCAAGAAGTGCATCATCGCTATTTTTTCCTGCTTTCATCGCGCTGTTTGCAAAATCAACAAGCAGTACGGCATTTTTGCCTACCATACCCATAAGCAGCATAAACCCAACCATTACAAAGAGTGAGAAGTGAAGATGCGTGAGATAAAGAGCTATCATTACCCCAATAATACTCAAAGGCAGCGCTACCATAATGATAATAGGCTGAATAAGTGACTCATAAAGAATTGCTAAAATGATGAACATAAGAATAATACTAAGTCCTATAGCTGCTGCAAAAGCTCTATTCGTTTTACCCATCTCCTCTGCAAAACCAGTAAAGCGGTAGGAGACGGTTGCTGGGAGTATCTCTTTAAGATGTTTTTGTGTATATTTGACAGCAGATCCAAGATCAAGCCCGAAAAGATCGGCATATATACTTACCTGGCGTTCTCTATCATAATGGTAGATTGTTGCTTGAGCATAACTTTTATGAATTTTAATTAATCCGTCAAGATAGACAAGTTCTCCGTTTCCAGCACGAATTTGAAGTTTTTTTATACTTTGCAGATAGGCTCTGTTTTTGTCAGATACGCGGAGTGTAATGTTGTACTGTTTTGCATTCTCCTCAAAGTGTGATATCTCAAGATCACTTGAAAATGCAGTAGAAATAAGGTTTGCAATTTTAATAGCCGGAATGGAGAGTCTATTTGTCTTTTGACGCAGTATCTCTATTTCATATTGTGGTTTGGGATTATCAAGATTTGTATCTATATCCATAAAACCTTTTTTCTTTTTTAGTAGTTCTAGGAGATGTTTTTTTGCGAGTTGTAAATCGCTAAAGGAATCTGATTTTAAAACTATTTGAAAAGGTACATCTGCACCTGCACCTTTTATATTTGGAATAGCAGAGACAGTAATGAACATTTTATTTTCAAACTCTTTTAGTTTTTTACGATATTTTTGAATAATCTCCTCTTGCGTGAGATGACGACTCTCTTTAGGTGAGAGTTTTACATAGATAAGTGCTTTATTTATTTCGTGGGCATTGTTATAGGCTACATTTAAGGTTGTGAAGAGAATGTTTTTATCCTCTTTGAGTTTTGATTCAACACTTTTGGCTTCATTGATCATAGCAGTAAGTGAGATGCCGGTATCGGCTTTTATCTTAATCTCAAACTCACTTTTATCCTCTTTTGGTAAGAAGTCCATACCTATTTTTGGAAAGAGGGAGAGCGAACCAACAAAAACAAGCAAAACAAGCAGCAGAGATACCCATTTGAAATGGAGTGCTTTTTTGAGAAGTATCTCATATATTTTATCAATAGATACAAATATACTCTCTGTCATAGTATAAAAACGGCTCTCTTTTTTATGCAGAACTCTTGCACTTATACTTGGAATGAAGGAGAGGGCGATTGTGTAAGATATGATGATGGCAAAACTGACTGTCATCGCAAAACTCTCAAAGAATTTTCCTACAATTCCACTCATATTTCCAACAGGTACAAAAACAGCCAAAAGCATTGCAGAGATTGCCAAAATGGCAAATGCCATCTCTTTTGTACCTTCAAAAGCAGCTTCGAGTTTGCTCATTCCCTCTTCCATCTTTTTATAGATGTTCTCGATAACGACAATGGCATCATCTATGATAATTCCAATCGCCAGTGTAAGCCCGATAAGTGTCATTTTATTAAGATTAAATCCCATATAGTTCATTAATGCAAAGGTCCCAAAGATAGAACTAGGAATTGCAAGTGCAGAGACAAAGGTAATGGTAAAGTTTCTTAAAAATACAAAGATGATGATGGCCGCAAGAATAGAGCCGTAGATAAGATCAAATTTGACATCATTTAAAGAGTTGATGATAAATGGAGTTGTGTCTTGGAGTGTTTTTAACTCAAATTTTTCTCCTGCCATTTTTTTTAGTTTTGGTACGAGTGCTTTTACTTTTTTTACAACTTCTATGGTATTTGTTCCAGATATTTTTTGTACTTGCAGTGTCACACCTTGTTGTCCATTGAGTGAAGCATAACTTTTTGCATCACTCAGGGTGTCTTTAATGAGTGCAATATCTGAAAGTTTTATATTACTTTTAATAGGTATCTCACGCAGAGCATCTAAAGTAGTGGCATCGGCATCTATTTTAAGAATAAATTCATTATTTTTTGTAATAATCTTTCCACCGCCTATTTTTATATTTTCTCTCTCTATGGCATTGTTGAGTTCGAGGATGGAGATGCCATATTTGTTAAGTGCATGCAGATCTGGATATATCTGTATCTCTCTGTCTCTATAACCGATAATAGAGACATTCCCTACACCCATAATCTTTTGGAGTGCCGGTTTTACTTTTTCATCGGCAAATAGCATAAGCTCTTTAAGATTAGATTTTTTTGTTGCTAAAAAGAGATTGATAACGGGAGCACCTCCTATGTCAAGTTTGCTGACAAGCGGTGCGTATGCATTTTTCGGAAGCCTGATAGCAGAGACTTTGTCTCTGACATCATTGGTAGCTTCATCTATATCTCTTTTGAGAAAAAATTTAACTGTTATGATGCTGATACCGTCACTGCTGGAAGAACGAATAGAATCAATTCCATCAATACTGCTGATGGCTTCTTCAAGTTTATCTGTTATTTGAGACTCCACTGTCGATGGTTCAGCACCCGGATAGATTGTTTTTATAGTAACAATAGGAAAATCAATATTTGGGTAGAGTGAAGCCGGCATATTTTTAAAGCTCATATACCCAAAGATGACAAGTGTCATCACATACATAAGAGTGGCAATAGGTCTTTTTATGGCTATTTTATACATCTATTATTTCTCATCTGTAAGAATGTAACCATCACCAAAGAGTCCTACAAGAATATCTTTGGCAGCTACTTCTGCGCGGATTTTACGATTGTTAAAATTTGCATAAGGGTATATTTTGGTGATTTTTCCACGGTATTTTTTTGAATCGCCGTCAAGTTGATATTCAAAAGTATCACCTACTTGAACGATTTTGTTATATTTTTGGTCAAACTCCAAGATAAGTTTTCTTGCGTGTTGGCTCTGTATTTTAAAGACAGTTTTGAGCATCATACCGCTTACTGCATCTCCAAGCTCTACATCTTTATCATAAATAATAGCGTCAAAAGGAGCTTTGAGATATGTTTTTTTGTAGAGGGCTTCTTGATAGGCAACAGCATCACGCGCTTTTTCATAGTTTGCAAGAACTTTGTCAAATTTTCCTTCATCTATGAGATCTTTTATCTTCTGCTGACGATTAAGGGCTCTTTTTGCAAACTTGAGTGTAGTCTTTGCACTTTGGAGTATCGCTTTTATATCATCATTTTGTAGTGATGCTACTACCTCTCCTTTTGTAACTTTTGAGCCAATATCAACATAGATTTTATCAACGATACCACCTGCAACAAAAGCAAGTTTTGCATCCTGTTTGGCTGCAACACTAAATGTTGCGTAGATATTCTGGGCTTGCGTGAGAGAGACAAGGGTGACAAGTGCTATAAAGATTTTTTTCATTGTAAAAACTCCTCGAGATTTTTGGCATTGTAGTAGTAATAGAGGGCATAGGCAATTTCCAAATCATTCCGTGATTTTTCATAGAGTGCTTTTGCTGCTGTATGTGTTGCAAGGGCATCAAGATAGACAACATTATCGACTATACCTGCTTTATATTTTTTTGTAATTGTATGAAGTGTCTCTTTTGCTGCTTTTAGGGCACTTCGTGTGCTCTCTATATTGAGTTTTGCAGTTGTGATTCTTTTGCGTGAGATGGTAATATTTATCTTTTGCTCTTTAGATTTATAAGAAATCTCTTCTTGCAAAGCAGCTGCTTGGAGCTTGAGTACCTCTTTTTTTTGACGCAGTGTTCCAAAATCAAAAACTCTTAAGGAGAGTGTTGCTGAAATTTTGTTTTGTTCATCTAAAAGAGGAATTGGTTTCCCTGAAAAATAAGGACGCTTGGCATAACCAAAAAAAGTATAACTATCCTCTATTTTAATATTTGGATAGTAGCTACTCTCTATTGATTTGCTGAGATTTTGCAGAGCATTTTTTCTATGTATCAAAAGTTCCGTACTTTCAAGTCTTTGAGCCTTTTGCGTGAGAGTTTTTTTGAAATGGGACTCTTGAAGTGGTGTTATCTCTCTGCCAACTTCTAATTCAAGGGCTTTTTTAAGAGAAAATATTTTAAGTTTGAGTGATTCGATAGTATAGTTTTGTTTTTCAAAAGCGGCTTGAAGTCTATTGACATCATCACTTGTGGCAAGATTTGCGGCATAAAAAGCTTTGACTCTTTTGAGTTGTGCCTGCAGTGCTGTTTGCGCCTCCTCCTGTGCTTTAAGTGAAGCCTGTAGTGTTTTGATATTAAAAAAACTTTTTGTTATAGATAAAAAGAGACTTTTTTGAGTGTATTTTTTGGAAGCTTTTGCACCAAGAAGTCGCTCTTTTTTCTCTTTTTTCAGGAATGATTTTTTGCCGCCGTCATAAATATCCCACGATATTTTTGCTGTAGCACCATAGGTTGTACCTGGGTAAAAAGGTGTCGGTTGATCATCTCTTTGGTAAAAAGCAGCTGCATCTATGGTTGGATAGTAGCTTTTTTGTATGCTTTTAAGTTCGCTTTGAGAAGCCTGAATATTAAGCTCAGCTGCTTTTATAAGATGATTTGTCTGTGTTGCATACTCCAAAAGTGTTTTGAGATTATCAGCACAGAGAAAAAGAGGAAAGATCAGCGTTGTCAGTACTATTTTTTTCATCTCTTCTCCATTAGTTGAAATAGTGTGTCTATGAAAGTGTTTAGATCGGATTCAATGGCTTTCTCTTCTCCGATGACGCTGTTTTGCACAAACATACCTTCTCCTACAACAAAAATACCTTTTGCAAGTAGTCGAGCCTCTTCTATGAGTTCATTTCTTTTTATGCCATCTTCAATAATCTCGCAAAACCATTCAAAATAACTTTGGGTGCATTGTGCCTGAAACTCTACCATCTCTTTTTTTGGAGAGAGGAGGGAGAGGGCAATAAACTCTTTGTATATAGTCCGAAGATCGCTATCTTCTTTTGCATAGAAAAAACGTGCAAACTCTTGTATCTTCTCTTTTGTTCTCTTCTTTGTCTCAAGAGAGTGTTTGAGTTTTTGTGAGTGTATCTGCATGAGAATAGTAACAAGTTCAAAAACTATTTCATCTTTGTTGCAAAAATACTCATAGATAGTACCTTTGCCGACACCTGCCGCTTGAGCAACTTGTGAAACTGTAAGATTATTTATACCATTATGAATAATAAGCTCTTTACAGGCAAGTGCAATATCACGCTTTTTTTGCTCTTTATCAACGATAATTGCCAAGATTGACTCCTCATAGGTTAATGACCGACCATCAGTCAATTAAAATTATAGTCAAATATTTCTTAAAGAGAGTAGAGATTTATTAGGAGTTCTTTTTACAAAGATTATTTTTTAAAACGATGTCAAAAATAGCACCTGTAGGGCTGTTTCTGACTTCAATATCTGCATTGATATGTTCTGTAATAATCATTTTAGCCATATAAAGCCCGAGTCCTGTTCCATCTTTTTTGTTTTTTGTTGAGAAGTAGGGGTCAAATATCTTCTCCAAGATATCTTCATTGATTCCACCTGCATTGTCACGAATAGAGATAATAAGATTACGCTCTTTTTCAATAAGTTTTATCTCTATTTTTTTGTTTTCAATCTCATTTTCAACCAATATATCTTTTGCATTGTTAATAATATTGATTATTGCATGACCAAGTGAGTTTTTATACCCTTTGCAGGTATAACTGCTTTTTGTAAAGAAGATAATTTTTATATCGTGTTTATTAAGAGCAGGTTTTGTAATATTTAAAAGTGTGTAGATAAGTTCATTAATATCAAACTCCTGTTCCTGCTCTTGGGGTTTGAGGAAGTTTTTAAAGTCGTTTATAGTCTCTGACATCAGAGAAATATGCATATCAGCACTTTTTTTAAAGTAGTTTATCATCTTTTCATCAAGCTCTTTTTTCTGGTGCTTTGTGAGTAGTAGCTGGTGTAAAAGAGAGAGATTATTCAGTGGTTCTTTCCATTGATGTGCTATCATAGTTATCATTTCGCCCATCTGTGCAAGTCTGTTTTGCTGGAGCATAAAGAGTTGCTGCTCTTTGTTCTTTTCTATCTCTTGTTGAATGATGATTTGGAGTTGTTTTTTTTGTTTTTGTTGGTTTTCAAAGAGAATCTTCGCAGTTAGTGTTGTTAAAATAAGTGTTAAAAAATAGAGGTTGTAATCAACAACATTTACAGAACCGTCCTGATAGAGAAATGGACCGGCTTTGTGAGAGATGAAAAAAGAGATGATATATGACATTAGAACAATGAGTGTTAGAGCAAAAACAGTTGTATGTCTATAGGTAATATAGAGCAGTATAGGCAAGGTCATACTTAGTAGCAAAAGCGAACTTTTGATATGTAAAAAATAGAGAAGAATAAGAATATAGGTTGCAAATGAGAGTGTATAGATAACAAACTCTTGAAGATTTATTTTCTTGTAATTGTAAAAGAGTGCTAAAAGCAGTGGAGTAAAGAGAAATTGTCCCATTATATTTCCAAACCACCAAGAGAAGCTTGAGTCAAAAAACTGCTCAGATGTAATATGGTGAGAAGTTAAAAGTATTAGATTTGAGCTAATGGCACTAAATGGTTGTAAAATCAAAAGAATCAGCAGTGAAAGACCTATGATGTCACGAAAGCTCTCTAATGTATTGTTGAGTTTGAATCTGTTAAACAGTATAACAGCAATAACAGATTCTGTTGCATTTATGGAAGAGATAGCAAGAGAAGTGGGAATATCAAGTCCATTAAAATAAGCAACAAAGAACTGCCCTATAAATATACCCGGCCAGACACGCTTTCCAAAGTAGAGTGCAAAAGCCAGAGCTATTCCCTCTGATGGAAATACAATGGTACTCACTATCTGTGCATATGTGATGAGTTGAGAACGCATCTCAGCTGCAAAATAGTAGAGTAATGCAAGTATAATGACAAGAATAATGTTCTGCTGTTTTCTTTGCAACTTATAAAGCTCTTAGTATTAAAATATAAAATCAATTTCTAAATTTGAATGAATTATAGCTAAAAGATTTTTATAGCGATAAAATTCTCTAAAATCTTCTTTATTTTTGATATTATAAATGGAATAGAACAAAAAATAATCTGTTTTTTTAGTTTTTTGAGAGTTTATAAGCTACTTTATAATTTTTGGATATAATCACTTAATTAAACATTTTTACTGTAAAAAAGGAACCATATGGAGTGTGAATTCCCTACTGTTAATTCAAATATGGATGAGATAAAAGAGATTTTTGAGAGTGTAAAGACTATTGCTGTTTTAGGACTCTCTCCAGATGAGAGTAAAGCAAGTCATAGAGTTGCTAAATACCTCAAAGAGGCAGGGTATAAAATAGTACCTGTCTATCCAAAAGGTGATGAGATACTTGGAGAGAAGGTCTATCGCTCTTTAGCTGAGATTCCTTTTGAAATTGATATGGTAGATATCTTTAGAAAGCCTGCTGTTTTTGATGCAGTAGCTGATGCCTGTATAGAGCGTGGGGATGTAAAGGTTTTTTGGGGGCAGGTAGGACTTGTCAATAATGCTGCTGCTGAGAAAGCACGAAAAGCAGGAATGAAAGTAGTACAAAATCAATGTGCTATGGTTGATCATAGAAATCTTTTTAGTTAGGTTGTCTCTTTGTTAAATTTACAAACAATCAATGAAGCGAAAAAACGCATAGAAAATGTAGTAGCCGATACACCTTTGGCATTTGCTCCTTACCTTTCAGAGATGACAGATATGAATGTCTATCTTAAAAAAGAGAATCTCCAGGTGACAGGTGCTTTTAAAATTCGTGGAGCATACAATAAAATAGCCTCTCTTAGCCAAGAAGAGCGTGAAGGCGGTGTAGTGGCAGCCAGTGCTGGAAATCACGCACAGGGTGTTGCCCTCTCTGCTCAGAAGTTTGGTATAAGAGCTGTTATTGTTATGCCTGAATCAACCCCGCTTACAAAGATAAACGGTGTAAAACATTATGGTGCTGAGGTTATTCTTGCAGGAAGTAATTATGATGAAGCCTATGCTTATGCTTTGAAGTATGGAAAAGAGAATAATCTTACCTTTGTACATCCTTTTGAAGATGAAGCTGTTATAGCCGGACAGGGAACAGTAGGACTTGAAATATTAGAAGCATGTGAAGATTTAGATGCTGTGATAGTTCCTATCGGTGGTGGCGGACTTATCTCCGGAGTGGCAACCGCTATAAAAGAGACAAATCCAAATATAGAAGTAATTGGTGTGAGTGCAAGTGGGGCACCTGCCTTTAAAGAATCTTATGAGTCTAAAAAGCCAATAGATTCTACAAGCGTACGTACTATTGCAGATGGTATTGCTGTGCGTGATACATCGCCCGTTACACTTGAGTATGCTCTACGTTATGTAGATGAGGTGTTGAGTGTTGATGATGAAGAGATTGCAAGTGCTATTTTGTATCTTTTAGAGAAACAGAAGCTTGTTGTTGAAGGTGCTGGTGCTGTCGGTGTTGCAGCACTGCTTCATCATAAACTTGAGAGGCTTCAAGGAAAAAATGTAGCTGTAGTGCTTAGTGGCGGTAATATGGATGTAACACTACTCTCTGTAATTATTGAAAAAGGTTTATTGAAATCTCATCGTAAAATGAAAGTAACTGTGACATTAGTAGATAAGCCTGGCTCTTTAATGCGATTTACTGAGATACTGCAAGAGCTTAATGCAAATATTGTCCATATTGCTTATGATAGAACATCAATCTCTTTGGATTATGGTGATGCTAATGTGACTGTACATATGGAGACAAAAGGCAAAGAACATCAAGAAGAGATAGCCCGTGTATTGAAAAAAGAGGGTTATTTGAGGAATTAGAGTAGTATGGAACATCTATTAAGTAAGAGTATTGCAAAACCGGTTGTTTTGATGAAGATTCTTAAAAACAGAAATCTTGTTATTGCTGATTCACATACAACGGTTCGTTATTTTGATAAAGAGACACTTGAACTTAAGAGCGGTTTTAAAGTCGGCATAGAGCATCAACATTATAAAAATGCTGTTGTTGCATTTTCAAATGATGGAAACTATTTTGCAACTCTTACTGCCAATGCAAAAGAGTCTAAACTCTTTAATGCACGTTCAAAAAAGATGATAACAAAAGTGAATCGTCATCAAGGAGAAGTCTCTTGCGTAGGTATAGATCCACTCTCTCGTTATATGTTCTCTTGTGGGGATGATGGAAAAACCTTTGCAATGGATGTAGAGAGTGGAAAACTTATTTTTACACTGCCTCATCACGCTGACACTATTAATGATATAGCTTTTTCATCCAATAGTAACTGGGTGGCAACTGCAAGTTATGACAGAAAAATCTCTCTTTATTCTTTGGTTACTATGACACCAAAGAACAAACTAAAAGCACACTCTGCACCAGTAATGCATCTTCGTTTTTTTCAAAAAGACAAACTCTTAAGCATAGACAAACAGGGTTCAGCTATTATTTGGAATATTTACAGCGGAAAAGTAATAACCCGTTTGCAGGGTATTCATGATGAGGTACACTCTCTTATTATAGATGATGCACAGCAATTTTTGTTCTTAGGTACAAAATTGGGTTATGTGCTTGTTTATGATCTTGAAAACTTTGAACTTATTTCAAGTAAATATATCAAAATTACTTCACCTATCACGCGTATGGAGTTTGACGGGGAACAAAATGTCTTAATTGTTGGGACAGAAGATGGTTTTGTGATCTATTATGATATATATAGTGGAAGTGATAGATTACAAAACCTGCTAAAAGAGAAGAAATTCTCTTTAGTACAGCGTATAGTAGATGAGAATCCACTGTTAGTCTATACCCCTATTTATGATATTCTTACAAATTATTGGGAAAATTCTCTTAAAAAAGCCAAAATTGCTCTACAAAAAGGAGATAAAGAAAAAGCAATGCTTATTTTTGGGCAGTTTAAAAATATGCCTACAAAAAATAAAATCATTCAAAAAGTTTTAAAAGAGTATGCTGATTATCCAAAATTTGCACAGTTTGCAAAAGAGGGAAAATTGGCACTTGCTTATGGTTTGGCAAACAAGTATCCACTCTATAAAGAGTCTGCACTTTATGAAGCTTTGGAAAAGAGATGGAAAAAGGCTTTTGCTCAGGCTCAAAAGTATGTTCTTAATCCAAAAACAGCACCTATGGCAAAAGAGATACTTGCTCCTTACCGTGGTATTAGTCAAAAGACAAAATTTATTCAGGAACTTTTGAGTAAATCTGAAATATATAAGCGTTTTCGTATGGCAATTTCAAAACAGGAGTTTCACGTCTGTTCAGAACTGATAAAACAGAATCCGTTTTTACAAGAACTCCCTGAATATGAAACACTTATGAAGTATGCTGATGGACTCTATATAAAGTCACAAAAAGTGATGCAAAGTGGAGATATTCACTCTGCTATTAAACTTTTACGGGTACTGCAGGATTTTGAAGAGTTTAAAGATGAAGCGCGTAATTTTATGATAGATCTTGAAGCCAAAGCAAAGTTCTTTAATGCTGTAAGAGACAAAGATATAGCAACTGCCTATGATATGATGGCAAAAGCAGAAGATTTAATGAATACAGATGAAGGAGTAGAACTCCAAGCAATGTGGAACAATGATATGCATCAGGCAAATGCTGCAGCTGCAAAAGGGGATATACCAGCTATTAAAACAATAATGCAAAAATATATGAATATTAGTTCCAAATATAGTGCCTTGGCAACACTTTTTGCTTTTGCTTATATGGTACAGCTTGAAAATGCTTTGCAGAGTGGTGCTTCGCGTCAGAAAATAGAGACAGGTATTAAGAATTATGTAGTCAATTTTGGGCTATCTGAACAGATAGAGGCATTTTTCAATCTTTTTCAAGATATGTATCCTGAGACAAAACTCAACCTTGAACTCCTAAAAAAAGGCTCTTTTTCTATGTGGCGTCCATCCATGATAGTTGATTCAATTTTAGAAGAGTGATTTAACCTCAAATATAGCTATTTTTCAATATAATGAGAAAATTTTAATATACAAATAGTTAGAGGAGACTTTTTATGCAAATTAGTGGTGCACAGATGGTCATTGAAGCACTTATTGCTGAGGGTGTAGATACAGTTTTTGGCTACCCTGGCGGAGCAATAATGAATGTTTATGATGAGATATACAAACAAGATAAATTTCACCATATTTTAAATCGTCATGAACAAGCAGCAGTCCATGCCGCAGAAGGATATGCAAAAGCGAGTGGAAAAGTCGGTGTTGCAATGATTACTTCTGGTCCTGGTTTTACCAATGCAGTTACTGGTTTGGCTGATGCTTATATGGACTCTGTTCCTTTGGTTGTTATATCAGGACAGGTTCCGATGAGTCTCATTGGTACAGATGCATTTCAAGAAATTGATGCTGTTGGCATCTCACGCAGCTGTACAAAACATAATTATCTTGTAACAGATGCAGCAGATCTTCCTCGTGTGCTTAAAGAAGCATTTTACATTGCAGCATCAGGGCGTCCCGGTCCTGTTCATGTTGATATTCCTAAAGATGTAACAGCACAGATAGCTGAATTTAATTATGATATTGAGATAAATTTAGAGACATATAAGCCACATGTAAAAGGAAATCCTCGTCAAATTAAAAAAGTTATAGAAGCTATTGCCAATGCAAAGAGACCTGTCTTTTATCTTGGAGGAGGTATCATCAATGCAAATGCTGCTTATGAAGTAAGAGATTTGGTTCACAAAACCGGTATTCCTGCTGTTGAAACATTTATGGCTAGAGGTGTTTTGTCATACGATGATGCACTTTTAGTTGGGATGTTGGGAATGCACGGAAGTTATGCTGCAAATATGGCAGTGAGTGAAACAGATCTTATTATTGCACTTGGTGCACGTTTTGATGATCGTGTTACAGGAAAACTTTCTGAATTTGCAAAAAATGCGGGTGTTATACATGTAGATATTGATCCTGCTTCTATTTCTAAACTTGTTAACACAGATTATCCAATTGTTGGTGATGTGAAAAATGTTGTTTTAGATATGCTTGCTCAAATTGATAAAATCGATGCTGAAAAATATGAATCTTGGAGAGAAACTATTAATAATTTTAATGAGCTACATCCACTTGCATATCATGAAGACAGCGATAGATTAAAACCACAATGGGTTATACAAAGAGTTGGTGAGATACTCGGTGATGATGCGAATATCTCTACAGATGTTGGACAGCATCAGATGTGGACAGCACAGTTTTATCCGTTTAGCAGACCACGTCAATTTATCAGTTCTGGTGGGCTTGGAACTATGGGTTTTGGTTTTCCTGCAGCACTTGGTGTTAAAGCAGCGTCACCTGATAAAGTAAGTATTAACTTCACAGGAGATGGTTCTATTTTAATGAACTGTCAAGAGCTAATGACAGCAGTTGAGAAGAAATTGCCGGTAATTAACATTATTTTGAATAATAACTTTTTGGGGATGGTGCGTCAATGGCAGACACTCTTTTATGACAAGCGTCACTCTGAGACAGATCTCTCTGTACAACCTGATTTTGTAAAACTTTCTGAAGCCTTTGGCGGAATAGGGTATAGAGTAAAAACAAAAGAGGAGTTTGATGCTGCTCTTAAAGATGCAGTGGAGAAGGGTGTTGTTACATTCATTGAAGTAATAGTTGAACGATTTGAAAATGTTCTTCCAATGGTGCCAGCGGGTGGAAGTCTCTTTAATATGATGTTATTAGAGAAAAAGGAGAGTAAATAATGGGTGAAAATGCAAGAAGAGTAATTTCAGTTATTGTAGTGAATGAAGCGAGTGTTTTGTCTCGTGTTACAGATCTTTTTTCTGGGCGTGGGTATAACATTACATCACTTACAGTTGCTCCTATTCCCGATAGTAAATATTCTCGTTTGACGATTGCAACATCAGGAAGTGTGAGAGTGATTGAACAAATTACAAAACAGCTTCACAAACTTATTCCTGTACTGCGTGTTTATGAGCATGAAGATATGGTAGAAAAAGAGATGGCACTTGTGAAATTTCCTATAAGTGAAAATTTGAGTGATATTAATGCGCTTTGTGAAGCTTATAATGGAAAAATAGTAAATGTGAGCGAGAGTGTTGTCATTACAATGGTCGCGGATGAACCAAAAAGAGTAGATAATTATCTTAATGCCATTAAGCGTTACAATCCAAAAGAGATTGTACGGAGTGGTGCAGTGGCGTTAGAGAGATAGTACGATGAAATTAAGTGAAATTGCAAAAATCGTTGGTGCTGAGTTCTATGGTAATGACAAAGAGATACTCTCTTTAAATACACTTAGTGATGCAAAAGAGAATGAACTCTCTTTTGTATCAAATTCAAAATATATTAAAGATATTTCAAATTCAAAAGCAGGAGCTATTCTTGTTACAGAAACAACAAAAGAATATGTTCCAGAGCATTCTGTTGCATTGGTTGTAGAAGATACATATTGGCAGATGGCAACGCTTTCTAAATATTTTGCTCCTCCTTTAGAAGATGAAGATGCTGATGAAGCTGTCATTGGCGAGGGGAGTAGTGTTGCTTCTACTGCTACAGTTGCACGAGGTGCCGTTATTGGAAAAAACACAACTATTATGGCTGGAGTCTATATTGGTTCAGGATGTAAAATAGGAGATAATACTATTTTGTATCCCAATGTAGTTGTCTATCGTGATTGTAAAATTGGTAGTGACTGCATTATTCATGCTGGAACAGTTATAGGCAGTGACGGTTTTGGATTTGCTTCTAACAAACTTGGACAACATAATAAAATTTATCATATTGGTAATGTAGTTATAGAAGATGATGTCGAAATAGGATCAAATACTTCAATAGATAGAGCTGTTTTTGGTACGACATTGATTGAACAGGGTGTTCGTTTAGATAATCTTATTCAGGTTGCTCATAATTGTATCTTTGGGAAAGGAAGTGTTGCTGCTGCCCAGTCAGGTTTTGCAGGATCAACAATAATACGACAAAATAATGTTTTTGGTGCACAATCAGGGGCAGCAGGACATTTGGAAATCGCTCCTTTTAACAGGTTTGCAGCTCGGACAGGTGTAACAAAAAGTGTAAAAGAGAGTGGTAAAACTTTTGCAGGTTTCCCTTTTATGGATCATAAAACCTGGTTAAGAATTCAGGGGAAAATTGCTAAACTGATTAAATAAACTCAGAAATTAAAAGAGATAGCAGATGTCTAAAAAAAATAATGAAATTCTTCTTGTTGATGATAGAAGAGAAAACTTAGAACTTTTAAGTAGTTTTCTCGTTGATAGAGGCTATAAGATAAGAAGTGCTTTAAATGGTACTATGGCACTAGGAACTATTGCTGCAAAAAAACCAGACTTAATCCTTTTAGATATAGAAATGCCAGATATAAATGGGTATGAAGTCTGTAAAAAACTAAAAAATAATTCGGAAACAAAAAATATTCCTATTATCTTTATTAGCGCACATGATGATGTAGAAGCAAAAATAAAAGCTTTTCAAAATGGTGGAGTTGATTATATCTCTAAACCTTTTGCAAATGAAGAGGTTGTTGCTAGAGTTAAAATGCATTTAGAATTAGCTCAGTATCAGCACAGTTTAGAAGATAAAGTTCAAGAGGGTTTAGCTGAGATACGACATCTTAATGAAGATTTGGAATTGACACAGCAAGAGATGATTATGACTTTAAGTACCATAATGGAGACACGAGATGATGATACTGGAAATCACGTCATTAAAGTTGCTGAATATACAAAACTTTTAGCAGAATTTTATGGTCTTGATAAAAAAACCATAGATATTATCTATAAAGCAACACCTTTTCACGATGCAGGTAAAGTGGCTATTCCTGACAATATACTCAATAAACCTGGAAAACTGGACGCAGATGAGTGGGAGATTATGAAGAGTCACTCGATACGTGGTTATGAAATATTTAAAGATACAACAAGACCTATTTTAAAGATGGCAGCAATTATTGCTAAAGAGCATCATGAATATTGGAATGGAAAAGGTTACCCTGATGGACTTAAGGGTGAAGAGATTCATATTGCCGGTCGTCTTGTTGTTTTAGCTGATGTATTTGATGCTTTGACTAGTGAGCGTGTCTATAAACGTGCCTGGAGTATAGAAGAGGCAACAAAGTTTATTCAGGAGCAAAGAGGAGAGATGTTTGATCCAAAAATTGTTGATATATTTCTTGCTCATATAAACGAATTTGTAGCTATTTACAATAGATTGAAAGATTAAAAACTTCTTTAATGTAGTTTATAGTTGATACTTACTGCAATAGAAGGTGCTTCATCTATATAGTGGCTGCTTTGTTTAAAGTAGTTTCTTTTATTGACATCTTTATTGAAAAATCCAAGCAGATTATAACCATTAAGTGCGATTTTCGTATTTTTATTGAATTGATACTCTATTGCACTGTTAAAATAGATACTCTCTTTAAAAGCTCTTGTTCCATTTGTATATACAGGTAATCTGTAATAAGCATTTCCTGCAGAAGTGAATTTTGAATTATTATAATTTGCCATATCCATAGCACCAGGTATTCCCCAAAAAACTCTTAATGAATTGATAAATTCTAATTTTGTATTGTATTTATAGTTTAAACGAAGTTTTGTGATGTTGTTATTCCAGTTTGCAAGATTATTTCCGTAACCATAGATTGAAGCAGATACATTTTGTCTTATAGGTGTCGGATTATTTGGAGTAAAACTTATCTGTTTTGTATAATTATGAGAGATGTCAAAAGAGTAATTTCCCTCTTTATATTGAATAGATGCTTCAAGTGTGTAAAATTTTACTTCTCCTATATATTCTGTTCTGCCCGGTACACTAGCATCATTATAAGAGACTACGTGGTGTTTATTGTAGGCAGCTTTTGTATTAAAGGTTAGTTTGTCACTGTAGTTCGTATAGAGTAGTTCAACACGATTAATATACTCAACATCTGTTTTTATATGATTGTACTTATTGTTGTAATAAAGATCAGCATCATCTGCAACACGGACAGAGTGGGAATAGTTAAGTTTTAAAATATTATCACTATTAACACTATAAATAAAAGCTACTCTTGGTGAATAGAGAGCATTTGAATATGTATGTTTATCCATGCGAAGATCTAAAAATGTTTTCAGAGATGGTGTTAAGTCATACTGAATTTCACCAAATAAGGAGTAGAGTGTGCTATGCCAGTGTGTGCCTTCTCTAAAAATACCATTAATGACAGATTCACTATTTCCAAAGCTGTTATGTGTGTATTGTGCTCCAAGAGCATAACTTGAATCTTCTGTTGGTGTATAAAGTCCTAAGATATGAAGATTTTTATTATCTTCTACCCAATGTCTGTTCCCTCTGTTTTTTGGATATGTAGAGTTTGTAATGAAAATTTCGGAACGAATATAACTTAAATCATACTCAAGAAGAAATTTATTGTTAATATGTTGCTTGTATGAGAGTGCATTACTCCATTGCTTGTTTGCTGCTCCAGTATTTTGCAGATATTTTGGGTTTGTATTTATATAGAGATTTTGACTTGTTGGTATAGCCATTCCACTTTGTGTGTAGCGACTCCAAAACTCAAGATTATTGTAGTTCATCTGAAAATGAAACTTTTTGCGTATCTCATTATGATAAGAGGCATTGATGTTTGTTGTTGAAAAGGAGAGTGGTTGATTTGAATAGATAAGTTGCGGTAGATAACTAACTTTTGGTTGATAGTTGAAAGCGACTTTATTGACAGCTTCATTTGATTCATTTGCTCCATTATAATCATCAACTCCCGCATAGAAAAACACTCCTGTACCATTAGAAAGGTGAGTTGCATATTTCATATCAAGAGAGGTAAAATTTTCAAAATAACCACTTTTATAATTACTCTCAAAGCCTTCAAAAGTTTTAGCATTAAATGTTTCAATATTGATAACTCCCGCAATAGCACCTGGACCGTAAATAGATGAACCAGGACCGCTAATGACGGTAATTTTTTTGATATCTCCAAGCATAGAGAACCATCTCTCGGTTACAGCACCGCCATCACTCGCTTTTACATTGAGATTTTTTCCATTTAATGTAAGAAGAATTTTATTGTTTCTATCACTTATAATACCACCGATACCGAGTTGGTTTCCTTGTACTTTATACATATAGGCAATATCAGGAACATAGATTTCAAGAAGTTCGTCAAGATTTCTTGCACCAGATTCTTGAATATCTTTTTGGGTGATAATAACAAAAGAAGAAGGAATCTGTTTAATATCAGTATTTGTTAATGTTATAGTTCTGTTTGATGTTTCTATCTGCGTGAGATCTTCAAGATCCATTGAAAAAATATCATTTTGTGCATATAATATATTTGTTAAAGCCAGTAGTGCAAGCGAATATTTAATAGACATATAGAGTTTTCTTTTTTATATAATTTTATCACATATTATAAATCTTTAAACTTAAAGTGCTAGTATAATAGGAAAAAAAAGGGTTTTGTTGATGAAAGTTTTTTTTGTATTGATAATCTCTTTTTCAAGTTTATTTCTCTCATCTGCTTTTGCAGATAATGGGCTTAAAAAGAGCAGGAATGAAGTTGTTTCAGCCTATATCTATCTCCTTTCTAAAAATACAATATGGAGAAATGAACAAGATTTAAAAGCTTTTAAGATATATATTCTTTCAAATGATAAAGAGCTCTATAATGTACTTAAAAAACTTACAAAAACATTGATGCTTAAACATAAGCCTATCAAGCTTTTATACTCATCAAAACTAGATAATAAATATTTGCGTGAGAGTCAAGTTCTTTTTGTTTCAGCTGATAAAAAAGAGCAACTTGGTGCTATTTATAAAAAGATAGCTAATAGAGAGATATTGCTAATTAGTGATAATGCTAGAGATATACATGCAAGTATGATTAACCTCTATGAAGATGAAAAATATAGAATAAATATTGAGATTAATCTAAAAAATATTCATGAGCATCATCTTGAGGTTAATCAAAAGATTATTTTAACAGGTGGCTCAAGAGTAGGTGTCAGCAAGCTTTATAAATCTTCACTTGAGATGATAAAAGAGCAAGAGGAAAAGTTTAGTAAATATCAGCATTTGAATGAAAATCTGAAAAGAGAACTTGAAGATAAAAATAAAAAGATTCTAAATCTTCAAAATGATATTGATAAAAAGCAAAAAGAGTATAAAAATACACTTTTACTTATTAAAGAAAAAGAGAAACAAATTGCTCAAAAAGAGCAGAGTATATCTCAAAAAGAGAAAAAACTAAATGAGTTGCAAGAGAACTATAAGAGTATTAAAGAGAAGCTTCAAGAACAAGAACTCTATTTAAAACGTAAGACAGATGAAGTAAATAAAGCACAAAGAGATATAGAACACTACTCTATGGTACTGCAACAAAAACTGCAAAAAATAGATAAGCTTGATCAAAAGATTGCACAGCAAGAGAAGATGATTCAAGAGGGACGTCATCTGCGTGAGATTCAGGCTGATAAAATTGACAAGCAGCAATTTGTTCTCTTTCTTTTTACGCTTATTGCCCTTATATTGATACTTTTTATGTTCTCTATCTATATTAATAAAAAAAGACTTGAAGAACTCAATCAAAAACTTCATCAGGCAAAAGATGAAGCAGAATATGCCAATAGATCAAAGTCTGTTTTTCTTGCCAATATGTCTCATGAACTGCGTACTCCTTTGAATGCAATATTGGGTTTTTCGGAGCTTTTATTAGAAGATGATAAACTTGCAAAATCTTATAAAAAAACAATAGATATTATTTATAATAGTGGAAGTTTTCTTTTGACACTTATTAATGATATTTTGGATATTGCAAAGATAGAGTCAGGTAAAATCAGTGTGCAAAAAGATCCAATCAATGTAAAATATATAATTGAAGATGTGGTTACACTTTTAAAAAGCAGGGCGGAGAGTAAGTCTTTAAATCTCATTGCTAATTATGGCACTGATATTGAGAAGTGTATAATGGTAGATGCTAAAAAAATACGTCAGATTTTGATGAATTTGATTACTAACGCAATTAAATACTCCTCAAAAGGTACAATTAAAATAGTAGCAGAGATTACTTCTGAAAAGTTAGAGATATCTGTCAGGGATGAAGGTTCTGGAATAGCAAAAGAGGATATTGCAAATATATTTGAGCCTTTTGTTCAGGTTGGTAATGCATCATCAGAGACAGGAAGCGGTCTTGGATTGACAATTTCAAAGCAGTTTATAGAAGCAATGGGTGGTAGTATTTCTGTTATAAGTGAACTTAATCAGGGCAGTACTTTCTTCATATCAATTCCATATAGCGAATGTGATGCAAACACAAAAGTAAAAAAAGAGGGATCACAACTTACTAAAAAAGTCATAGGTATCTCTCCTGATAGTAAAAGATTGAAAGTTCTCATAGTTGAAGACAAAGAGAATAATATTCTTCTTTTACAAAAAGTTTTAGAAGTATTGCAGTTTGATATTGCAGTGGCTAGAAATGGAGAAGAGGCTGTAGAACTCTTTGGCTCTTTTTCGCCTGATTTGATATGGATGGACAGAAGAATGCCAAAGATGGATGGAGAGGAAGCTACTAGACTTATACGTTCAATGCCTGGAGGTAAAGATGTTGTTATTATAGCTTTGACAGCCAGTGCAACCAGTGAAGATAGAAAAAGGTTACAAGAGGTTGGTGTTAATGACTATATGGTAAAACCTTACAAATTTCAAGAGATATATCGCTTAATTGAGAAATATTTTGATGTGAAATATATCTATAAATCCCAAGAAGAGAATAGTTACAAGCAGAGCAAAGAAAATTACAGTTATGATAGTTTAAAAAGAGAGATTGCAACCCTTGAACCAACTCTTCAAGAAGAACTCTATAAGAGTGCAATTTTATTAAATGAAGATGATATGCAAGAAGTTTTACAAAAGATAGCACTGGTGAATGAAAAACTTGTACAGATAGTACGAAGTGTAATAAAAAGTCTTAATTATGCTGCTATATTAAAAGCGATAAATGAGTTACGAGAAGAGGGCTGATTTAAGCCTTCATCTCTTTTACAAACTCTTCAATACGTTTGATTCCTTCACGAATAGTTGCAATGCCTGTTGCAAATGAAAATCTAAAATAACCTTCACTTCCAAAACCTACACCAGGAACAACCGCTACACCTTTGTTTTTGAGCAGCTCTTGAGAAAATGTCAATGAGTCGTTGCTTACCTCTTTGATATTGACAAAAAGATAGAAAGCTCCGTCTGGTTTTAAGACACTCAAACCATCTATTTTGTTAAAGAGTTCAACAGCTTCATCACGACGCTTGATAAATTCTGTTTTCATCATAGCAATGTCATCATCTGCACTACCGTCAAGTCCTGCAATAGCAGCATACTGTGTAATAGAGTTGATGTTTGAAGTACTTTGTGATTGTAGCTTCTTTGTAGCCTTGATAAGGTCTGCATCATACGCAGCCATATAACCAAATCTCCATCCTGTCATTGCAACAGATTTTGAGAGACCATTGATAGTTATAGTGCGTTTAAACATATCTTCGCTTATAGATGCAGTTGAGACAAACTCTCCATCATATGTAAGTTTCTCATACATCTCATCACTAGCTACTAGAATTTTTGTCCCTTTGAGAACTTCGCCAAGTGCTTCAAGCTCACTTTTTGAATAGACTGCACCGGTTGGATTTGAAGGTGTTGTTAAAACCAACATTTTTGTTTTTGGTGTAATTGCATCTTGAAGCTGTTGTGGTGTAATCTTAAAACCGCTGCTGTCATCTGTATCAATAGTTACAGGTTTGCCTCCGCAGTATTTCACAAGCTCAGGATATGTTACCCAGTAAGGAGCAGGAATAATTACTTCATCACCATCTTCAATCGTTGCACTAAAAAGATTAAAAAGTGAATGTTTTGCACCATTATTTACAATGATTTGATTAGCTGCATACTCAAGATTGTTATCACGTTTGAGTTTCTTTGCAACGGCCTCTTTAAGTGCAGGAATACCATCAACGGCAGTATATTTTGTAAAACCGCTGTTAATAGCAGCAATAGCTGCATCTTTAATAACTTGTGGCGTGTCAAAATCAGGCTCTCCGGCAGAGAAACTTAAAATGTCTTTTCCTTCTGCTTTTAACTCTTGCGCAAGTGTTGATACTGCAATAGTTATTGATTCAGATAGTGTGTTAATGCGTTTTGTAAGCATAGGCATTTTCCTTGAATTATTGCTGTTTAGCGAAATATAGCAGAAATTATACTAAAAATATGATGTAGTTAAGTTGAGAGGAGAAAAAAACTACTAGTTTTTCATCGATTTGATGAAAGATTCGTATATTTGCTCTAATTCAAGGTCTTGTTCTAGTACTTCGTTGTTGTCTTTTACAAGAATATGCTCTAAAACTGCAACACGTTTGAGGAGATATTCGAACATCTCTTTATTGATATCTGGCAGCATATTGTGCATAAAAGGGTCTTTACATCTTCCTTTTTCAATAACATGAGCAGGAATACCGATGGCAGTTGAACACTCTGGAACAGATTTGACTACAACAGAGTTAGCACCAATCTTTGCATTTGCACCTATCTCGATGTTACCAAGTACTTTTGCACCTGCACCAATGACAACTCCCTCTTTAATAGTAGGGTGGCGTTTGCCTTGCGTGAGCGATACTCCACCGAGAGTTACCCCCTGGTAGATAACAACATTATCTTCAATAATGGCAGTCTCACCTATAACAACTCCCGTCCCGTGGTCAATAAATACACGTTGTCCTATCTTTGCAGCCGGATGAATGTCAATATTGGTAATAATCTGCGTGATTCCCATAATCATACGGGCAAATCGTTTAAAGTTGGCATTGTAGAGTCTGTGTGCAATTCTGTACCAGGCAACAGCCCAGACACCAGGGTAGTTAAACAAGAATTCAAAACGAGAGTTTAAAGCAGGGTCGTTCTTATATGCATTTGCAAAATCTTCTTTAATCTCTGTAAAAATTCCCATAAATTTCCTTAGTTTGTAGTTCTTAGATAGCCATTTTGATGAAGATAGCTCTCTAGTTTTGAAAGTGTATCACATTTTTCTTTTTCTGTGATAAAAGTGCTTTTGCTTAAATCGTTTTCAAGTTTTTTTAAAATTTCATCCTCTTTATAACCAAGTGTATGCAGGATTTCTAAGATATTTTTGGATTCAACTGCGTGAGATATCTCAAAACCGTTTTCTGTAATGTCAATGGTATATTCACTTGGATGTGTAAAGAGGTTATGATTCATCCCAAGTGTCTCCTGATAGGCTCCTACATTAAAAAAGGCAAGAAAATACTCCTCTTCGTCAAGATTTACATCGTGAAGATAGAGAGGTTTTTCAGGATTAAAACCTATCTCTCCGTCGCTGTCACAGGTTATATCCCATAGAGATGCTGCACGAAGCGGGGTAGTGTTAAGATGGTGAATCGGCATTACCGGAAAGTGCTGTCCGAGTCCCCAGTAGTCTGGCAGACTCTGAAAAACAGAAGCGTTTATAAGGTAGCGCTCCTGAAGTTTTATCTGGAGCTGTTCGAGTTCATTTGTAGGGTTTGCAGACTTGAGGTAGAGTGCTTTTTTGATGATGTTATGCACAAGTATCTCTGCGTTTGAACGATCTTGCAAATCAATATAACCCAAATCAAAAAGTGTAAAGAGCGACTCCATATGGTCAAGAGCATCGTGGAGGAACTCTATACAGTTTGCATTGTTCAGCAGACGATTAAGCTCACGCAGCTCCTCAATAAGAGGAGGATTATTCTCTTTAAATGAGAGAAGTTTCTCTTGATAGTCTTGTGAAAAAAGCTCCAGTACCGGTGTAACAAGTACTGCGTGAGATGCAACAATAAAACGACCTGATTCAGTAAAAATATCTGGATGAGCAACACCTTTTGCATCCATAATCTCTCCAAGCAAAAAGACAACAGAGCTTGAAAACTCATCTATGGAGTAGTTTCTAGCGTGAGCCTTTTCATGTTGGTCATACTCTACAGCGAGTCCTCCGCCGATATTGATGCTCTTAAGAGCATCTGCATCCATTTTTTTGAGTTCAGCATAGATATTTCCTGCTTCACGCAGTGCTTTTTTCAGAGGTGCGATATCTGCTATCTGTGAGCCGATATGAAAATGTATCATAGTGAGTTTGGAGAGCAGTTTTGCCTCTTTGAGGAGCTTGACAGCCTCTATAATCTCTGTGGAGGTGAGTCCAAATTTTGCATCCATACCTCCGCTTTTGGCCCAAATACCGCTTCCTGCGCTGTGCAGTCTCACGCGGATACCGATATTTGGGACTTTGAGATTGCACTTTGAGGCAACATCTATAATGGTTTCTAGCTCATTAAGCCCTTCAATGGTAACGGTGATTTTATGATTACTTTGTGCTGCAATAAAGCAGAGGGTAAGCATCTCTTCATCTTTAAAACCATTGACTGTGATGTTCGTATTTTTGGGTGTTTTGCTCATTGCCAGGATAAGCTCGGCTTTACTTCCGGCTTCGAGTCCATAGCTGTATTTTGCTCCTTGATCTGTAACTGCCTCTACAACAGCAGGGAACTGATTTACTTTAAGTGGAAAGACAGCATTAAAAGAGCCTCTGTAATTATTCTCTTGAATTGCCTTGTCAAAATAGTTGTAGAGGGTTGTAATCTGGCGTTTTATAAGATGAGGAAAACGGAGAATAATAGGCCCTTTGACATCATTTGCACGAATTTGTGAAGTAATCTCAAAAAGCGAGGGCATAGATTTATAGTTGAGTTTTATCTCCCCGTCTTCAATGATAAAGTTCTTATTTGCCCAGATATTCAAACCAAAATTTTTCAATTTAAAACTCTTTTATAGTGATAGTCTCTTCTGTTTTATTCTCTAAATCTTTTACCCAGATAGTACCATTTTCAAGCTCATTTGAACCAATGACACAGCAGTAGCGTGCATCTACTTTATCTGCCGCTTTGAGGTGGTTTTTTAGATTTCTTGCACGGTAATCACAGCTTGCTTTGTTACTCTTTCTTTTTTGTTGCGTGAGCGATATAATAAGATCAACAGCCTCATCATCCATCGCACCAAGATAATAACCATCACGTGAGCTCTCTGGCATCTCTATAAGCTCTAAAAGACGCTCAATTCCCATAGCAAAACCAACAGCAGGAGTAGGGCGTCCGTCTAAAAACTCTACGAGTCTGTCATATCGTCCGCCACCGGCAATGGCACTTTGACTTCCAATATTGTCACTTACAAACTCAAAAGCAGTTTTTGAGTAGTAGTCAAGTCCGCGAACAAGATTTGTATCTATCTCATAGCTGATACTGTTTGCATCAAGAATCGTTTTAAGTTTTTCAAAGTCACTTTCACAGCTCTCACAGAGGCAGTTTATAAGCTTTGGTGCATTCTTATAGAGAGCTTGACACTTTTCGTTTTTACAGTCAAGTACGCGGATAGGATTTGTCTCTTTACGGCGCTTGCAATCTTCACAAATCTCACTCTCTACACTCTCAATAAATTCTACGAGATTGTCACGGTATGGAGGCATACACTCTTTACATCCCAAAGAGTTGAGTTGCAGTCTGTATCCAATGCCAAGCGCAGCTAAAATATCAGCAACCATCATAATCATCGAAGCATCCTCATAGACACTCTCTATGCCAAAACTCTCAACACCAAACTGATGGAACTCTCTTAGACGCCCTTTTTGCGGTCTCTCATAACGAAACATAGGTCCGTGATAGAAGAAGCGGTGTGTTCCGCCTGCACGGTCTAACTTGTTTTGAATAAAAGCACGTACAACTCCTGCAGTACCTTCAGGACGAAGGCAGACATCATTACCGCCTTTATCTTCAAATTGGTACATTTCTTTACCGACAATATCACTAGATTCCCCGACAGAGCGTTTAAAGAGGGCAGTCTCTTCTAAAAGAGGAGTCTCAATGTAGCCAAATCCATATCTTTGTGCTATCTGTGTAGCAGTATCTATAAAATATGTAAATCTTTTTGACTCTTCCGGATTTAAAATATCATTCATTCCACGCAGTGATTTGATCATTTAGTCCCTTTGTATATAATGGGTGTAAGGATACCATTTTTTTACTTTTATTTATTTGATAAAAGTAGCTAATGTTTCATTAATATAAAGTTGATAAACTTCTGTTTTAATTTTATTAACAAAGGATATATTTAAATGAAAATAGCAAAATCTTTAATTTCTCTTGTCTTGGCAAGTACATCATTAATGGCTCTTGCAAGCAATGGTGAAGAACTTTTTCAAGAAAAATGTGCATCTTGTCATATTACACATATACCGCAAGATATGTCGAAATTGGTAGCACCACCCCTGTTTGGGCTAATGAAGCATGTAAAAGAAAAATATAAAAATAAAAATGATGCATTGGCATTTATGAGGGATTATGTTGTAGCACCTGCAAAGAAAAAAGCTTTATGCAAACCTGGGAAAATCAAACATTTTGGTCTTATGCCTTCTCAAAAAGGAAAGGTGACACCAGAAGAGTTGCGTGAAATTACTGTTTGGATGTATGACAATTTCCCGCCAAAAGGCTTTAAAGAGAGTCATGGCAAAGGAAAGACAAGAATGTTATTGCATTAATTGATATTGTTTAATATCTCTTTTGTAATAGTCTCTATAGGCATAGTGGCATCAATCTCTATAAGCTCTATTTTAAGGAGCTTTGCCGCAGTAATGATAGCTTCTTGAATAGAGAGAAGATACTCACTTCCACGCAGCTCTATACCATCAAGCTCTTTTTGAGAGAGTCTGTACTCCAGCTCCTCTTTTGTAAGTTTCAGTAAAATCACTTTCTGTGGATAGATACCACCTGTTGCAAATCTGTTAAGATGTACAATGGCAGTCTCACTTATCTCTCCTTGCGTGAGCGCATAGGCAACACCACTGACAACAGAACGGTCAGAGATTATCATCTTCTCTAAATTTGGTTCAATAATCTCTTTTATATGTTCTGCACGGTCTGCCAAAAAGAGAAGAAATTCTGCTTTTTTACTCTTTGTTTTTGCACTCAGTACCAAAGAGCGTATCTCATTTCCTACTGCTGTTCCTCCGGGCTCTTTTGTGATTATGGCGTGAGGATATATCTCTTTTAGTGCAGCTATTTGTGTGCTTTTTCCAGCAGTATCTATCCCTTCTATGGCTATATACACTCTTTTTCTCCTATGATTTTTTGTACTTCTGATGGAAGAAGATGTTCTGTCTTGCCGTTGAATTTAAGCAAATTTCGCACAATAGATGAGCTGATAAAGGCGTGTTTTAGTTTTGGCATCAGATAGACTGTTTCTATCTTCTCATCAAGTGAGTTGTTAAGATAGCCGAGTTGCAGCTCATACTCAAAATCACTTACAGCTCGAAGTCCTCGAATAAGTACGGCTGCATTGTGTTCGTGTGCCAGTTCAATAGTAAGGTTGTTAAAGCCGACAACGCGTACTCCCTCAAGTGATTTTGTAGCAGCTTCTGCCATCTCTATACGCTCATTAAGGCTAAACATCGGTTTTTTATCTTTTGATTCTGCAACAGCGACTATAACCTCATCAAAAAGGTTGCGAGCGCGTTCTATAATGTCAAAATGTCCATTTGTAATGGGATCAAAAGTTCCCGGATAGAGTGCTATTTTTTTCAATAAATTACTCCCATCTTTTATATAAATTGTTTTCAATTTCAAGCATATCAAACCATTTGCCGATGATGAAGTTTTCCATCTCATCCAAGCTTTGCTGCTTTGAGTAGTAGGCCATAACTGGTGGTGCTATGACAATACCAAGTGCTGCAAGTTTTTGCATATTTTCAAGTGCTATGGCAGAAAAAGGCATCTCACGCGGGGCCAAGATAAGTTTTTTTTGTTCTTTTATCATAACTGCTGCTGCACGGGTTATAAGGTTGTCTGCAATACCGCAAGCTATCTTTGCCAAAGTATTCATAGAGCAGGGTGCTATAAGCATAGCATCGGCTTTAAATGAACCCGAAGCAATGGAGGCGGATATATCGCTGTTTTTATGTTGTATGATATTGTTCATCTCTTTTTGTAAAACAATATCTGCATGATTGGAAGCAACCACATGAGCCTCAATGCTATCAGGAAGTAAGGAGATGGCTTTTAAGCCTAAATTGACTCCGCTTGCACCGCTAATGGCTATAATAATTTTTCTTTTATTCATCTATTTGACTTCTGCTCTATTTTTGCCTGTAATACGAACAGGGATTTTTTTATTTTTATAGCGGACAGGTATAGTATCATTTATGTGTCCGCTCTTTAAGGCTTCTGCATAAAAAATGATGGATATGCCTTCATTGTGAAGTGTCACTGTTATCTCTGTACCTCTTTTTACCAGATAGAGTTGTGTCATATCCCTTTGTGTAAGCAAAGAGCCTCTTTTTATCTGGTGTTTTGCTTCGTATCTGCCTTTTTGTAGTGTTACAAGCGGCATAGCTCTAAATTTATGGAGTATTATACTCTTTTTTTCTGTATTTACGTGAGATATCTCCTCTCCTTTTGCAATATTTTTTTTAGCAAAATAGATTGGAGTTTTTGCCAAAAGGGTATAGTTGAAAAATATCTTTTTATTATCAAGAGTTTTTAGAAAAAAGAGTGATTGGTTTGTAAGATAGGCTCTTTTTTTAAAAAAGAGCGTGTACTCTTTTGGAAGTTTTGTTAGATATTTGAGAGGTTTAATTGTTATCTCTTCTACCACTATTCCTGGATATCTCTCTTTATAGTAGCTTTGAATACTCTCCTTAAAGAGTTTTGTATTTATATGGCTTTTTTGTGAAAATTGGATAATAGTGTGTTGTGCGTGATACCCTCTGTAGCCATAAGAGTCAAGTCGTTTGATGAGCTCAGAAGCTTGAACTCTTTTAGAGTGTCTTGCTGGATTAATATTAAATAGTATTTCATCTGTTTTTGGGCTTTTTACTATATTGGACAACATAACTTTTTGCCCATCTATAAAGTACTCGTTTTGCAACTCTTGAGTAGCAAATAGTTGTGTAAAAAATATGGTTATGAATAAAAATATTTTTAAATATAATCGCATCAATTCCCTTTATGAATTGAGAAATTTTAGCATAAAAATAGTATCTTAACGATTTGCTAATATGAATGCAGTATTATAATAAAATCAAAATTTATATAAAGGCAAGACTTTTAATGGAGAAAAAATTATTTTTAACTCTTCTTGTAACGGGAACATTGAGTGCCATGACACTTGATGAAACCATACAAAAAGCACTTTTACACAACAATACTTTGAAAAAGATAGCACTTGATGTGGATGTAGCGAAGGCAAATAGAAAATCAAAAAAAGCACAAAACTACGGTCGTATAGATTTTTTAGCAAGTTATGATCACTATAACAATGCCCGAACCCTGGCCCCTTTGACACCTATGGATATAGCAGGAACACCGGATGGTTCTTATAAGATTCCGACGACAAACGATTTGATGAACGCAGGAGTTGCTTACAATGTCGTTTTGTTTAACGGATTTGCACAGTTGAATTCTTATAAAATTTCAGATATTTTATATAAGAACTCACTCATTAAGTCAAAATTGACAAAAGCAGAAGTTATCTACAATGTCCGCACGCTCTATCTCTCACTTTTATCACTTGATGAACAGCTTGAAGCTCAAAAATCTTTTACGCTTTCGCAAAAAAGACTCTATGAGAAGGTAAAGTTGGCTTATGAGTTAGGGAGTAAATCAAAACTTGATACATTAAAAGCAAAAAACTCTTATGAACTTGCTCGTTCAAACGAAGATAAGACAGCGGCAAATATAGAGATACTACGAGCGACGCTGACATCTATGATAGGCGGAGAGAACTTTAAAGATGAAAAGCCTATTACAATAGATATCACACAAAGTGTTGATAATAGACAACAGAGTGATATTAAAAAACTCAACCGTTATAAACTTGCGACTTTGCAGAGTGAAGTTGCAAAGAAAAAATTATCTACTGCCTATGCAGCCTACTATCCAAAAGTTGATTTGAGTGCCTATTATGGTTACAGTTTTGGTCCAAATGCAACGACAAACCACTCTCCTGTCTCTGATATTACCTATCTGAATGAAGGTGATTATAACGATAAAGTAAATTGGCAGGTTGGTATTCATCTTAAATGGAATCTGTATGATTTTGGTTCTAAATCTGCACTTGTAGAGAAAGAGAAAGTAGCACTTTTGAGTTCTAAACTTGCTGAGCAGGATGTTGCACTTGAGATAGATAAGAATCTTAAAATCGCCAAAAGCAAACTCTCTTTGGCTCTCTCTACATATAGTGCTGCACTCTCTGAGTATGAACTTCTCAAAGAGATTACAAAGGCTGAAGAGATAAAGTATGATAACAATGCTTCAACATTGACAGATCTTCTGGATTTTCGTTCAAAAGAAGCAGTTGCTTATGCAAAGATGATTAGCTCAAAATATGAGTTCCAAAAAGCAAAATATTATATAGACTACCTGTTAGAAAGAGGAGAAAAGTAGTAAAATGAAAAAAATTATAGCATTTATAATCGTGATAGCTGTTGTTATAACAGCAGGACTCTTTTTGAAAAAAGAGAAAGAAAAAGTTGCAAATCTGCCAAAACCAAAGCTCTATACACATAGTGTTGATGTTGTTTTTGCTAAAAATGAGCAGATTAATGAGAGTAGAGAGTTTTTAGCGCAGGTTGAAGCAACAAATAGTGCTTATATAGCATCTAAATTTAGTGCAAATATTAAAAAAATATATGTAAATGAAAATGATCTTGTAAAAAAAGGGGAGTTGTTAATTGCACTTGATGATAGTGAGATAAAAGCTACTTTAGCCTCTTTAGAGAAGCAAAAAACAGCACTTGAAGCAGATGTGCGTAATGCAAAAGCAACACTCAAAAGAAATAAAAAACTCTATGATGCCGAGGCTATTTCACAAGAAGCCTATGATGCTTCAGTAGCTATGTATAAGACAAAACTCTCAGCATTAAGCTCTGTAAAAGAGAAGATTAAACAGACTCATATACAGCTTCAGTATCTCAATATTAGAGCACCTTTTGAAGGAAGAATAGGTTCAAAACTTGCAAGTGACGGCTCTTTGGCACTTCCTGGAAAACCACTTTTGACAATCAACTCTCAAGACCAAAAACTTATCTTCTCTTTTGTAGATACCAATAAGCCTATTGTGGAGGGTGAAGATGTCTATATAGGAGAAAAACATATAGGAAAAGTGACAAAATGTTATGCTGATGCAAAAAATGCACTTTTGGTTGCAGAGGTAAAACCTTTTGCTGCACTACCATATGCGAATAAGTCTTATAAGACAATTCAGGTAGTAGTTGATAGTGCAAGAGGGTGTAGTGTTCCTTTAAATGCAATTCTTCATAGAAAAGATGGTACCTGTGTTATGGTCTATAAAGAGAAACGTTTTGTAGCACAAAAAGTTGAAATAGTACTGCAAAATGATACAAAAGCACTTATTTCACAATGTATTAAAGAGCCGATAGCAACAGCATCAGAAGCAAAACTCTCTATATTGCCAAGTTATGGAGAGATTTTGATTGATAAGGACAGTAAGTAATGCAGAAAAAATCTTCAATAGTTGATGTTTTACTCAATCGTCCCTATTTTATATTCTCTTTTTTAACACTCTTTTTATTTTTGGGTGTTGTTGGGTATCAAAAGATTGACAGAAAGCTCTTTCCTGACTCAAACTATCCGACTGTAGCGGTTGTTGTTGTGCAACCTGGAGCATCAGCAAAGAGTATTGCTACAAATGTCAGTATTCCGGTTGAGGAGGAGCTCTATACATTAGACAAGGTGCGTCGTGTCTATTCAACAACGATTGATGAAGTGAGTGTTATCAGTGCAGAGTTTGAGTATGCAAAAGGTATAGATGCTGCAACAAGTGATGTAAGTAATGCTCTTGATAAGATTAAATCTGAGCTGCCTGCATCTATACTGCCGCCTAAAATTATTCAAATTACCGCAGCGACGGCACCTATTATTACCTATGCTCTCTCGAGCAAAGATGGCTCTATGTCGTTAGAAGATATAAGACAACTTGCAAAAAGGGAGATAAAACATAAGATTATCAAGATAACGGGTATTGCTGATGTTGATATTTTTGGTGGATACAATAAAGAGATTGAAGTTATTGTAGATAAAAATAAACTTGACAGATACAATCTTGATATTACACGTGTTATTGCAAGTTTGCGTGCAAGTGATGATGATTTTGCTATAGGTTTTATAACGAGTCAAAAGAGCAGATATCTTTTAAAATCTAAAGGTAAAAGAGATAAAGTAGATGCACTAAAGCGTATCAATATCACAAAAGATGTGACACTTGGAGATATTGCAAAAGTTCATTTTGGACATTATGAAAATTCAGCAGAATACTATGGTAATGGAGAAGAGTCTATTGCCATTGCTGTGCAACGTGCTGAAAATGCTGATGTTATTAAAAGTATTGATCTTGTACAAAAAGAGGTAGATAGGCTCAAAGAGAAGTATAAAAATATCAATTTTGAGATTACAGATACACAAAAAGATACGATTGTTCAAAGTACGACAAATATGTTCGAGTCTCTGCGCGATGCGATTGTTATGTCAACAATCGTTGTCTTTTTCTTCTTGGCAAGCTTTAGACAAGTACTTGTTGTTCTTGTAACCATTCCTTTGGTATATGCAACAACGATTGCACTTATGTGGATTATGGGAATTGAGTTTAATGTTGTAACACTTACAGCTATTATTCTAGCTCTTGGACTTCTACTTGATGATGCGGTTGTTGTTATGGAAAATATTGAAAGACACTACCGAGAGATGCACGATGAAATCCATAAAGCAGTTTATGGTGGTACAAAAGAGATTATGTTTGCTGACCTCTCAGGTACAGTTACAACTATGATTGCACTTGCACCTATGCTTTTTGTCGGGGGGTATCCACAGACAGTTTTCCAACCGCTTGTTGCGACACTCCTTTTAGCACTTGCTGCATCGTATGCTATCTCAATAACAGCAGTACCGCTGTTGTCTTTGAAGATTTTAACAATCAATCACCCTTTTATCGTTAAGAGTGAGGCCTATTTTGAGAAGATTACGGGAAGTTTCTCTCGTGCTATCGCCTCTTTTTTCTCAGGGGCTGTTCGTGCTGCTATTGAGAAGAAAAGTATTGCTTTTTCTTATGTCATAGCCTTGATACTACTCTTTATTGTAAGTGTAAAAGGTGTTATGCCGACAGTAGGGCAGGAGCTTATGCCTCCAATGGATACAGGTGCTACAAAAATTTCTATTACCGTTGATCCAAATCTCCCTATCCAAGCGAGTAAAAAAGTTGTAGAAGAGGCAAATAAAATTATTAAAGAGCAAGGAGAGCTTCTTTATCTCTCAAGTGCTATCGGAAGTGAGGCCGGAGTACTTAGTATTGGGAGTGGTAGTGGGATTGACCATATTGCCATTACTGCAACATATGTAGATAGATACCATCGTAAAGAGAGTATTTGGGACATAGAGAGAAAGCTGCGTGAGGAGCTGAGTAAAATCAAGAATGTCTATAGTGTAGATGTTGTCGATTATGGTGCTACGGCACTTGCAAGTATTCGTGCCAATCTTGATGTTACACTCTATAGTGCAGATTTGAAAAAACTTCAAATTGCCGGAGATATGGTTGAAAAAGCAATGAAACAGACAGGTGGTGTCGTCTCTGTTTCAAAAACCTGGGCAAATAATAAAAAGGTATTTGAGATAGAGGTTGATGATAAAAAAGCTGCTCTATATGGCTTGACAAATGCAGAGGTCTCAAAGCAGTTACAAACCTATACAAGAGGAGCAAAAACTGCATCTTTTTATCTTCAAAATAGTGCTGATTTTGCTATTCGTGTTTGGAGTGACAGCGTCAATAGAGACTCTGTAGAAGATATAAAATCTTTTCTTGTAACAACACCAAAAGGAAAAGTACCACTTATGGCTCTTGCAACTATCAAAGAGATTAAAGAGCCATCCCTTATAACAAGAGAGGGGCTTGAATATACACTTAATGTTTATGGTTTTAGAGAAAAAGCGGCAATCTCTCATATAATGAGTAATTTTGAAGAGGCGTTTAAAGGTACAAAACTTCCTGAGGGTGTAACGATGGAGCAGACTGGAGATATAAAACAGTTCAATAATTCAGCAGGAAGAATGGTTGGAGCTATTGGTTTTGCAGTTGTACTTATCTTCTTTACATTGATTGCGCTCTTTAACTCTATTAAGATATCATTGATGATTATCTTCTCAATTCCATTGACAATTATTGGAGCTTCATGGATGATGCTTAGTATGCATTACCATACATCTATGCCTGCAATGATGGGCTTTATTTTACTCTCGGGTATTATTGTTAATAATGCTATTTTACTGATTCACTTTGCATTGGAGAAGATGCAAGAGGGTATTCCAAAAGCTGAAGCTATGCTGGAGAGTATTAAAATCAGAACACGACCGGTACTTATGACTGCTTTTGCAACATCTGCGGGTATGCTTCCTGTTGCACTTGGTTCTGCTATTGGACTAGAGCGTCTAGCACCTCTTGGTACTGTTGCTATCGGAGGGTTGATTATAGGTACATTCTTAACACTACTCTTTATTCCACTAGTCTTTATCTGGACTGTTAAAGAGAATGATGCAACTGATATGTAGGTTGATTGTTTAAAAAAAGTGGTACCAGCGGGGGGACTTGAACCCCCACAGCCGAAGCCAACGGATTTTGAATCCGTCGTGTCTACCATTCCACCACGCTGGCATTTATGTTGGATGTGAAATAATAGTCATATATTACTTAAAAGTAAATAACATTTTGCCGATTATTCTACAAAATGGAATCTTTATTGCTTTAATTTTACAACTAAAGGTTTTTTTAAAGACGGAGGCAAATAATATGCGTGTTATTACAAGTATGTATTATAAAAATATTTATGGTTCAAATAATCAAAAATTGACACATGAACTTTTTGATGTAAATAAACAGATAGCTTCCGGACTAAAAATCCAATATGCCAGTGATGATATTCGTACTTTTACTGAAACAATGCGCTTGGATAATGAGGTAACAACTCTTGGTCAAATTAAAAAGAGTACAGAGAGTGGCTATAAAGTTGCTAACCAAACAGATGTTGTTTTAAGTGATTTTGAAAAAACACTTTCTCGAATGAAAACACTGCTTATCTCAGCTTCTAATGGAACGAATGATAGAGATTCAACAGATGCGATTGCAAAAGAGTTACGTGGTTTAGAATCACACCTTAAAAATCTTTCAAACTCATCAATAGATGGAAAATATCTTTTTTCAGGCTCAGCAACAAATATAAAACCTATCTCAGAAGATGGGCATTATAGAGGAAATGATAAAGTTTTAAATGCTTTTGTCGGTTCTAATAATTATCAACAGGCAAATTTAAGTGGTGCTGAACTATTTTTAGGCGAAGAGTCTTCAAAACAAAAGAAAATTTCTACAAATGTTGTTAATATCGATGAAGTGGCATCAAATAAACAGATTGGCGGTACGGGTACGAGAACCACAATCAGTGAGAATAGTACTATTCGTGAATTAGTTGGTGATATTGATAGTGATGACAGTAATGATCCTACAAGCCATTTTTATGTAAGAGGAAAAAGAAGCAATGGAGAAGCATTTAGTCAAAGGATTGATTTAGAGTCAAACCAGAAAGTCTCTGATTTGCTTAAATCTATAGAAGATATTTATGGAACTAACAAAGTTCAAGTTTCATTAAATAATAATGGAGAGATTGAAGTTCAAGATAAGTTGAGAGGTTCTAGCCAATTGGATTTTTTTATGGTTGGTGCAACAGATTTTAATGTAGATGGCAACAACAATGATGATGCAATTGTAAATAATCTTTTTGATCTTGAATCTAAAAAAGTTCATGTAAAATCTTTTGTAGATAGTAAATATAGTGTTTATGATAATCCAAATACGACTTCTATTGTCTCTTTAAAGGATTCCAATCTCTTTACTGTTACGGGAGTTCTTTATAAAGATTCCCTTCAAGAGGTTGCTGATGAATATACACCATTGAATGATGTTTTATACCCGTTAGCAAAACAGATTAAAATGACAGGGAGTGATGTAGATGGGAATGCTGTCGATTTTACTTTTGATACAAGTGGTAAAAATGTTCATGATTTGCTTGTAGCAATAGACGATAAATTTGATAATAGTGATAATCATCTACGTGTCTATTTTGAAAATGGTAAAATAAAAATTAAAAGTGATGATGATACAGCATCAAGTAATTTTGATTTGAATATGCAGACACAAAAAAGCAATGGTGATGCAGTTGCAGGTTTTGGTATGGATACTTCGCTGGTTTATGATACTACATCTTTTCATCGTCAAGGAGACACATTAACTTCTTCTGTTTCACAAATAATTAAAAAAGATAATGCCTTCGCAACAGAAGCTACAAAATTGAGTGAAGTAGCTGACTTGTCAATTGGTAATGCCAATACACTAGATGGGACTCAATACAGAATGCAGGGGCAGAATATAGAAGGACAATTGTATGAGACAACTATTGATCTTAAAAATTCTGCAAATGGTGGTTCAAAATTTAGAGTCAAAATAGATACTGATAATGATGGTATCTATGATAGTGACAATACTTATACTATTTTTAATATGGAAAATCCTCGTACCGCGACTGATGCAGATGAGTTGTCATACAGACAGTTTATGGATGTTATGAATATGGTGCTTGCCAATGAACTTCCAGCCAGTGATACAGCAGATGAATATGATAAAGCCATTCAAAATGCAGATGAAAAATCAAATGTAACATTTTCATATGATGGAAAACTTACTTTTTCAGAGACAAAAGCAACATTGACAAAAGCAAGTATTTTGCTTTATGATACTAATAATGGTGCACATACATTAACTTTTCAGGCAAATAATGCTGTAACAATAGAGGATTCCAAAAATGATTTTTTTAAAATGATTGATAAGGCTATTGTTTCTGTTGAAAATTATAAGCTTTATCCTGATAATAGAAGTGGAAATCCACGAGATATAGGGATGGAAAATGCTATTCAAACCATAGAAGATCTTTCAAATCATGTCTCACGCATGCATGCACAGATAGGATCACAGGCAAATTCTTTGACTAAATCTTTAGAAAGAACATCTCTACTTGAAATCAATACTTTAACTTTACGTTCTTCTGTTGTAGATACTGATTTAGCGGAAGCTTCAATGCGTTTAGCACAACTTAATACAAATTATCAGGCAATGCTCTCAACTGTGGGTAAAATCTCTCAACTAAGTTTGGTAAATTATTTATAATATATAATATATCTTTCATTTTGTCATAAAATGCTTCTTGTGGCATTTTTGACATTATAATTCATAATGTTTTACTAAATTTTAAAAAGGTATTGTTTTTTGAAAGAGACTTTTTTTATAATCGTTGTTGGTCTGCTTGTCTATTTGGGCTTCTCTACTATTTTTGGAGAGAGTGGTCTTATGGGGAACTATGGAGCAAATTTTGCTCTTTATAACAGAGAATACTTTGGCTATATTGCTTTTGTCTATCTTTTTGTATTGCTCTATCCTCTTTATAGAATCTATAAAGATACAAAATTCACTTTTCGTGAAGCAGAGGTGAGTATTGCCTCTTTTTTACTGCTTTTCTCGGCACTTTTGGCACAGGCTCTTTTGGTTTCAAGCAATTATAGAGGTAAATTTGGTGCAGATTTTGTTGATTTTCTCTCTCCTTATATAGGTGTTTTTGGTCTTTGGATATTTTGGATTATCATTACGCTTATCTCTGTGGTTATTTTACTGGAAAAAAGTAGTGCGGAGCTCTTCTCCTCACTCTTTGGCAGCGTTTCACCAAAAGTACAAAAAAAAGAGGAATACTCCCTTGAGAGAGTAGAAGAGTCTCAAGAAGATTATGAAGAAACTATACAAGAGCAGAGTGATGAGAGCTTTGATACTTTAGAGTGTGAGGAAGAGCAAGAAGATGAGGAGCTCTTGCAAGAGGAGATAGATAAACCCGCCTATTTGAGAAAAGAGCTCTCAAGTGAGAGCTCACTAGTTCAAAAGAGCGATAAAAAGAATATTTTAGATGTTGCAAAAGAGCTTAAAGAGCATAAAAACACAGTTATTGTAGATGAGCTAGAAGAGAATAAAAAACTGCTTGATACTTTGGAAAAAGGCAAAGTTGTAAAACCTAAAAACTTCAAACTACCGCCACTTGATTTTTTACAAAAACCGCCAAAGACCTCACGCAGCGTAGATGAGAGTGAGCTTGATGATAAGATACGCTATCTTATAGAAAAACTTGCACACTTTAAAATAGATGGGGATGTTGTACGTACCTATGCAGGGCCCGTAGTTTCAACTTTTGAATTTAAACCGGCTGCAAATGTAAAAGTAAGTAAAATACTCAATCTTCAAGATGATCTAGCAATGGCACTCTCAGCAGAGACTATCCGTATTCAAGCACCTATTCCTGGTAAAGATGTAGTGGGAATCGAGATTCCAAATGAGACAGTAGAGACAATCTATCTGCGTGAGCTCTTAGACGACAAACTCTTTAAAACGGCATCTTCACCGCTTACTATTGCACTTGGGAAAGATATAGTAGGCAAACCTTTTGTTACTGATTTGAAAAAACTGCCACACCTGCTTATTGCAGGGACAACAGGTAGTGGTAAGAGTGTGGGAATCAACGCTATGATACTCTCATTGCTTTATAAAAACTCACCAGACCAGCTGCGTCTTTTAATGATAGACCCTAAAATGTTGGAATTTTCTATCTATAATGATATTCCACATCTGCTTACTCCGGTTATTACCAAGCCAAAACAGGCGATTGTTGCGCTTAATAATATGGTAGCAGAGATGGAGAGACGCTATGAGTTGATGGCAGAGAGCCGTACAAAAAATATTGAAAACTACAATGAGAAGGTTAAACGTGAAGGTGGAGAACATTTCCCATATATAGTAGTTGTGATTGATGAGCTTGCAGATTTGATGATGACAAGCGGTAAGGATGTTGAGATATCCATTGCAAGACTTGCTCAAAAATCGCGTGCCTGTGGTATTCACCTCATAGTTGCAACACAGCGTCCATCTGTTGATGTAGTTACGGGACTTATTAAAGCAAATCTTCCTTCAAGAATCTCTTACAGAGTAGGGCAGAAGGTTGATTCTAAGATTATTTTAGACCAGATGGGTGCAGAGTCACTTCTTGGCCGTGGAGATATGCTCTTTACACCTCCTGGAGCTCCTGCACTTGTTCGTCTGCACGCTCCTTGGGCAACAGAAGAGGAGATAGAGAAGATTGTTGAGTTTATCAAAGCACAGCGTGAGCCAAACTATGACAAGAGCTTTTTGGTTGAAGAGAGCGAAAACAGCTCAAGCAGCTCTAATGAAACATATGAGGAGCTAGACCCTCTGTATGAAGAGGCAAAAAATGTAGTTCTTACAGATAAAAAGACATCTATCTCCTATTTGCAAAGAAAGCTTCAAATCGGTTACAACCGTTCAGCTCGTGTTATAGAGCAGCTAGAACATGAAGGAGTGCTTTCAGCTCCAAATGCTAAAGGTATTAGAGAGATACTCTAATGCCAAAACCCCACTTTGTATTTACACAGCTCAGTAGCTCTTTTCGTGTCCATATTCCAAATTTAGAGGACTTGGAGGTCTCAAATATTCAAAAGATTGAAGCATTTGTAAAAGAGCGTAAAGGCTATTTTGATTTTAACAGTTACTCTTTTGTCTTACAAAAACGGCTTGATTATGAAGAGTTTCAGCGTTTAATAGAGCAGAGTGGTTTGGATGTCACTCTGCAAAACAGCCCACAACAAAATCTATCTGCTCCACGTGTAAGTTTTGGACAGTACAAAGGGCTTTTTTATACAGAGCTCCCCGATAGTTATCTTATATGGTTAAAAAACAACTATCACGGCAATCAAAGAGCGTTTCTTGATGCAGAACTCAAAAGACGAAATTTATAGCTGTTACTTTTCTGCACATATTATAAATAAAATAAAATATTCCCGTTTCTTAAGGTAACAGTGGTAAAAATGATTACAATTCTTAGGATATAATATTCCAAATTTAACCAAACAGGAATAATTATGGGATTTAGAGAAGAATACGCAGCTCACGTAGCTGAGAGAGAAGCACTTGGTGTTCCTCCGTTACCATTAACTGCAACACAAACTGCAGAAGTTATTGAGTTTATCAAAACAGGTGAATTTGTTGAAGAGATGTTAGATCTTTTAGAAAACCGCGTTTCACCGGGTGTTGATGATGCCGCTTATGTAAAAGCTGCTTTTTTAAACGAAGTGGCTCTTGAAGAGCATCACGTTGCGGCTATTACTCCAGAAGAAGCAGTAAGAATGTTAGGTATGATGCTTGGTGGTTACAATGTAAAACCATTAGTAAATTGTCTCTCTTCAAAAAATGACAAAGTTGTTGCAGCTGCTATTGAAGCACTCTCTCATACACTACTGGTATATGATGCATTTAATGATGTAGAAGAGTTGCACAAAGCTGGAAATGAAGCTGCAACTGAGGTTTTAAAATCTTGGGCAGAAGCAGAGTGGTTCACTTCAAAACCTGAACTTGCTGAAAAAATCACAGTTACAGTATTTAAAGTTCCTGGTGAGACAAATACAGATGATTTATCTCCTGCATCTGAAGCATTTACTCGTTCAGATATTCCACTTCACGCAAACTCTATGCTTACTGCAAAGATGGATGACCCAATCGGTACTATCAAGAAACTTAAAGAGCTTGGAAATCCTGTTGCATACGTTGGTGATGTTGTAGGTACTGGTTCAAGCCGTAAGTCTGGTATTAACTCTGTTCAATGGCATATGGGTGAAGACATTCCTGGTGTTCCAAACAAACGTACTGGCGGTGTGATTCTTGGTGGAATCATCGCTCCTATCTTCTTTGCAACTGCTGAAGATTCTGGTGCACTTCCATTAGAGCTTGATGTTACGAAGATGGAGACAGGTGATGTTGTTGATATCTATCCATACAAAGGTGAAGCACATAAAAATGGTGAGTGTATTGCAACTTTCAAACTTCGTCCAAATACAATTACTGATGAAGTAAGAGCAGGTGGTCGTATTCCACTTATCATTGGTCGTGGTTTAACTTCTAAAGCACGTTCTGTACTCGGTATGGGCTCAACAGATATCTTTTTGACTGCTGAACAACCAGAAGATAGCGGTAAAGGGTATACTCTTGCTCAAAAAATGGTAGGTAAAGCTTGTGGTATGGAGGGTGTTCGCCCTGGTATGTATTGTGAGCCTGAGATGAGTACTGTTGGTTCTCAAGATACAACAGGTCCAATGACTCGTGATGAGATTAAAGAGCTTGCTGCGCTTGGATTTAATGCTGACTTGGTAATGCAATCTTTCTGTCATACAGCTGCATATCCAAAACCATCTGATGTAGAGATGCACCACACACTTCCAGACTTCATTGCAAACCGTTCAGGTGTTGCACTTCGTCCGGGTGATGGAGTTATTCACTCTTGGTTAAATAGAATGGTTCTTCCAGATACTGTTGGTACTGGTGCAGACAGTCATACGCGTTTTCCTATCGGTATTAGCTTCCCTGGTGGTTCTGGTATTGTTGCATTTGCTGGTGTTACTGGTTCTATGCCACTTACTATGCCAGAGTCTGTTTTAGTACGTTTTAAAGGTGAAATGCAACCAGGCATTACACTTCGTGATCTTGTAAATGCCATTCCACACAAAGCGATTAAAGAGGGACTTTTAACTGTTGAGAAAAAAGGGAAGAAAAACATCTTCGCTGGTCGTATTTTAGAGATTGAAGGTCTTCCAGATCTTAAAGTTGAACAGGCATTTGAGCTCTCTGATGCATCTGCTGAGCGTAGTGCTGCTGCGTGTACAGTAAAACTCAATACTGATCCGGTTATTGAATATCTTAAATCTAATATTGTTCTTTTGGAATCTATGATTGAAGCAGGTTATGAAGATCATAGAACTTTAGCTCGTCGTATTGCAAAAATGGAAGAGTGGCTTAAAAATCCGTCATTAATGGAAGCTGATAAAGATGCTGAGTATGCAGCAGTAATTGAGATAGATCTTAATGAAATTACTGAACCTATTTTAGCGTGTCCAAATGATCCAGATGATGTTGCAACACTCTCTGAAGTTCTTGCATCTGACAGACCTACAAAAATTGATGAAGTATTTGTTGGTTCTTGTATGACAAATATTGGTCACTACCGTGCTCTTGGTGAAGTTCTAAAGGGAGAAGGTACAGTTCCAACTCGTCTATGGGTTTGTCCTCCAACAAAAATGGATGCAAAACAACTTACTGAAGAGGGATACTATGCACTTTATGGTGCGGCAGGTGCTCGTACTGAAATTCCTGGATGTTCTTTATGTATGGGTAACCAGGCACGTGTTGCTGATAATGCGATTGTATTCTCAACATCAACTCGTAACTTTGATAACCGTCTCGGTAAAGGTGCTCAGGTTTATCTTGGAAGTGCTGAGCTTGGTGCTGTATGTGCATTGCTTGGTAAAATTCCTACAAAAGAAGAGTATCTTGCACTTACAAAAAAACTTGAAGGTAAAGAAGCAGATATTTATAAATATCTTAACTTCAATCTTATTCCTGATTATAAGTTAAATTAATATACTAATAACTTTGATGCAGCAGATTTTAAATCTGCTGCAAATCACATAAATTTTATTTTTTATTGTTAAATTTAAATAATTAATTGTTTCTTTTAAGTATTAAAGACATATAATATCTTTATGCTGATGAAAAATATTGAATCGTTAAAGATTAAAATAGTTATTTTACTCTCTGTTTTGATTATAGCCATAACGATTATTATGACAACGCTCTACATTAAAAATCTTAACACGCTTGTAGATTCTAATATTGAACTCTTTTCTACTACACTACTCTCAAAAGAGAAAGAAGAGCTTATAAATAAAATAGATTTGGCCTCCAATGTACTCCGTATGTATTATCAACAGACAAAGCCAGAATATATTGAAAATGTTGTAAAACAGACACTTATCTCACATCAGCAACAGCTCTTTTCCCAATTAGAAAGTTTTTATAAACTTCATAAAGATAATCTTCCGCCAAAGATATTGCAGGAGTCTTTGAAATTTTTGGTTAGAGATGCTCGTTATGGTAAGAATGGCTACTTTTGGATAAATAATATGGATTATAAAATGATTATGCATCCGATTAAACCTCAATATGAAGGAAAAGTTTTTATACAAAGGGCAGATGTACCTTTTGTGGAACTTGGTGTAGATACATTGAAAAAAAATCATAAACAAGAGGCCTTTATCAAGTATAAGTTCTATAACCCTGCAACGAATAAGTATGAGTTTAAAGTTTCCCTTGTCAAAATATTTAAACCTTTTAACTGGGTTATAGGAACAGGACAATATCTGAGTGATATTACACCACTTGTTAAACAAAGAGCACTTGCAGATATTAAAGCACTTAGATATGGAACAAATGGCTATTTCTGGATTAATGATACTGACTATAAGATGATAATGCATCCAATACGTCCAGAGTATAATGGGAAAAAGTTTATTAACAGTAAAGAGGTACCTTTTGTAGAACTTGGTGTAAAAGCACTTAATAGTACCAAAAAAGATAGTGCAATTATTCAGTATGTATTTTATAATCCTGCTACTAAAAAATCTGAAAGAAAACTCTCAATTGTCAAAATTTTTAAACCGTGGAATTGGATTATCGGTACAGGAGTCTATTTAAATGAGATAGACAACTCTATTGCACAAGTAACTAATTTAAAAGATAGTGAGGAGGAGAAGTTTGTCTATAAAATCGTTTTTCTTGCTATTTTTATTATATTGCTAACAATATCTGTTGCTTACTATCTCATTTCAAATTTCATTATAGAACCATTTGAAAATTTAAATAATGAGAAGATACATTTTCAAGAGATATCACAGATAGATTACTTGACAAATGTTCTCAACAGACGTGCCTTCTTTGATGAAGCAGAACAGTATTTTGCTTATGCGCATAGAAATAATTTAACCGTAGCACTTTTAATGATGGATATAGACCACTTTAAAGATGTAAATGACACCTATGGACACGAAGCTGGTGATAAAGTACTTAAAAAAGTAGCCTCTATTGTAAAAAGTTCTATTCGTAAAGAGGACCTTTTTGGACGTATAGGTGGGGAAGAGTTTTGTGTGTCACTTTTAAATACGGATATGGCACGTGTTAAAAATGTAGCAAACAAAATAGTTAATGCGATACGTGAGAGTAGTGTTATTTATGAAGATAAAGAGATAAAATTTACTCTAAGTATAGGTATTTATATTGTTAGTGATTATAGTGAAGAGTTTAGAGAAGCACTTAATAAGAGTGATAATGCTTTATATAAAGCAAAAAAAGAGGGAAGAAATAAAATTGAGATATATTAAAGAGTAGAAATTTACTCTCTAATTACATCATATTCATCTGGTATTTTAACTTCAAAACGTTCTTTGTTAAGTGTAATGTTCTGTTTTTGATTTGTAAAATTTATAGTAACACTATTTTCAAACTCATCCCTATAGGCAATAGATGCGACTCTGTTTTTATGAAGTGTAATAAAAAATGTTGTATCACCATAATGTGCAAGATATTTGTCATTTTTAATCTTTTGTGCGTGTTGTATTAAAGCAAAAAGATCAAACTTTGATCTTATATTTTTGATAATGACCTGCTCTAAATCTGGCTCAACAATAATATATTTTGAATCTGAGATATAGACATCTTTTCTCACAGGTTTTGTATAGCTCCAAAAAGCATATTGTGGCTCTTGTGCAATAATGTGTCCTTGATAATGGATAGTCTTATTATGGTCATCTGTAATATTTTGTGTAAAATCAGCCTCAAATGAGTGAATATTTGTAATATCGGCATAAAGAGCGATATTTAACAGTAGTAGCAGTAAAATTTTTTGTTTCATATTTATCCTTATTGAGAGAAATTATAGCAAATTATCTATTTATACTATTTATTAGATTTAATGTGATAAAATTAGTGCAATATCAAAACTACTATATAGTAAATTATATAGTATATTTATAAGGTGAGCAATGCTACAAGCATTTATGGGTAAGGTATTTGGAACAGCAAATGACCGTGAATTAAAAAAATATTTTAAAAAAGTTAAAAAAATCAATGATCTTGAGAGTAAATATGAGCCTTTAAGCGATGAAGAGCTTAAAGCTTCATTTTTAGAGCTCAAAGAGAGTGTAAATAGCGGAGAGAAAAGTCTTGATGATGTACTTTTTGACTCTTTTGCCATAACACGTGAGGCTTCAAAACGCACACTTGGTATGCGTCACTTTGATGTACAGCTTATTGGTGGTATGGTACTGCATGACGGACGTATTGCAGAGATGAAGACAGGTGAGGGTAAAACACTTGTTGCAACACTTGCTATTATCTTAAATGCTATGACCGGCAAGGGTGTGCACCTGGTAACGGTAAATGATTACCTTGCTTCTCGTGATGCAAAAGAGATGGGACCACTCTATGAGTTCTTAGGCTATACAGTCGGAACAATATTAGAAGATATGCACGACCCAGAAGCTAAAAAAGCTGCTTATGCTGCAGATATTACCTATGGAACGAATAATGAGTTTGGTTTTGACTATCTGCGTGACAATATGAGCTACTCGAAAGAGAATATGGTTCAGCGTGGGCATAACTTTGTTATTGTTGATGAAGTTGACTCTATCTTGATTGATGAGGCAAGAACACCGCTTATTATCTCTGGTCCAACAAATAGAAATATGCAGGATTATGTACGTGCTAATGCTATTGCTTTACAATTAGAGAAAGATAAACACTTTACTGTTGATGAGAAAGACAAAGTCATTCTTATCACAGAAGAGGGTATTACAAAAGCTGAAGAGCTCTTTGGTGTAGAAAATCTCTACAGCGCAGAAAACTCATCTCTGCCTCACGCACTTGATCAGGCGCTTAAAGCAAACTATCTTTTTGAAAAAGATGTTGATTATGTTGTCAATGATGGTGAAGTTGTTATTGTTGATGAATTTACAGGACGCCTCAGCGAAGGCAGACGTTTCTCAGAAGGATTACATCAAGCACTAGAAGCCAAAGAGGGTGTTGAGATTAAAGAAGAGACACAGACACTTGCTGATATAACATTTCAAAACTACTTTAGAATGTATGACAAACTTGCAGGTATGACAGGTACTGCTGAGACAGAAGCTACAGAGTTTGCAGAGATTTACGGACTTGATGTTGTCTCTATCCCTACTAATATACCTATTGCCAGAAAAGATTTAAATGACCTTATCTACAAAACAGAAGCAGAGAAGTTTGATGCAGTTATTGATACTGTAAAAGAGCTTAGTAAAACGGGGCAACCGGTACTTATTGGTACTGCTTCTATTGAAAAATCAGAGGTGCTTCATGAGATACTAAAACGTGAGAAGATAGCACACACAGTTCTCAATGCAAAAAATCACGCTCAAGAGGGTGAGATTATTAAACACGCAGGTGCAAAAGGTGCTGTAACAATTGCTACCAATATGGCAGGGCGTGGTGTTGATATTAAAGTAAGTAATGAAGTAAAAGATTTAGGCGGGCTTTATATCATAGGTACAGAGCGTCATGAGAACCGTCGTATCGATAATCAACTTCGTGGGCGTTCAGGTCGTCAGGGTGACCCGGGAACAACACAGTTTTATCTCTCACTTGAAGATAATCTTCTTCGTATTTTTGGCTCAGACAAGATTAAAAACATTATGGAACGTTTAGGCGTTGAAGATGGTGAGTATATCGAGTCTAAAATGGTTACGCGTGCCGTTGAAAAAGCACAGAAAAAAGTTGAAAATATGCACTATGAAGGTAGAAAGCAGATTGTTGAGTATGATGATGTTGCAAATGAGCAGAGAAAAATTGTCTATAAATTTAGAAATCAGCTGCTAAGTGATGATTTTGATATTGATGCGAAGATTGATGAGATACGTCAAGAGTATGTTGCACATATCTTGGCTCAGGCAGATATCTTTGAGGGTGGAGCACATGAAGATTTCAACCTTAAAAAACTCGCAGAACTCTTAAAAGAGGAGATGAATTTTGATTTAGATGTCTCTCGATTAGAAGGTTTAGAGTATGAAGAGCTTTTTGAAAAAATTGTAACAATGCTTAAAACTGCTTATGATGAGAAGATGAGTCTTCTTGATGAGAATATACGTCAAGAGATAGAAAAAGAGTTCTATCTCAAAGAGCTTGATGATGCGTGGCGTGAGCATCTCTATGCTATGGACAATATGAAAACAGGTATTCGTTTGCGTGCGTATAACCAAAAAGATCCACTTGTTGAATACAAAAAAGAGAGTTTTAATCTCTTTAGTGAACTTATCAATGATATTAAGTTTAATACCATTAAAACACTTCAGATTATCCAGTTTAAAATGGAAAGTGCCGAAGAAGAGGCTGCGCGAATTGCACAGCAACTTGAAGATGAAAAAAGAGCACAAGAAGCGCTTATGCAACTTAATATGAGCGATGAAAATTCCGAAGATAGGATTGCCGGTAACGATAGCGTTACAAGCAGTAAAAAAATTGCAAGAAATGACCCTTGCCCTTGTGGCAGCGGTAAAAAATATAAACAATGTTGTGGGAAAAGTGGTCCTAAAAAAGGTGTTTTTGCCTCTTGAAAAAAAACATAGTTCCTTATCTTGTTAAAAGATTTTTACGCTTTGATAAAGATCAACCCTTTATCTTTATCTCTGCGCTTTTAGCATTTCTTGGTATCTCCATAGGTGTTACGGTTCTACTTATAGCTATGGCACTTATGAATGGTTTTGACAATGAGTTTAAGAAAAAACTGACTGTTATGAACTATCCTCTTACTATTCTGCCTAAATTTTATGGAGTAGTAAATGAGGACCTTCTTATTGAGTTGGAGTCAAAATTTCCAGACTTAAAATTTAGTCCCTACGTACAATCTTCTGTTATGGTTAAAAGCGGCCCAAACCTTGAGGGTGGATATCTTTTTGGTGTTAATTTTAAAGATGAAGCAAATGTAAATAGGATTTTAGCAAAAGCCATTAAAGGGAAAAAATTTAAGCGTTTTGATGTTTTAGTAGGAAAATCTTTACAAGAGGAGTTTGACTTTACACTTAATGAACGCTTGATGTATATCTTTACAAATGTAGAGCCTGGCGGACTTTCAATAACTCCAAAAATCAAACGTTTTAAAGTAAAATCTGTTTTTGATTCCGGTCTCTCTGCTTATGATAAAGCATATAGCTATACAACACTTGATTCTCTGCAAAGAGTACTGCATATTCCTGCAAACCAATATGATGGAATTCATATCTATTCAGACAATCCACGCAAAGATATCTTACGAATTGAAAAAGAGTTGCCTATAACAACAGCTATTCGTGGATGGTGGGAAGATAATGTCAATTTCTTTGCTGCTTTGGAGATGGAGAAGGCATCACTTTTTATTGTTTTAATGCTCATTATTCTCATCGCAGCGATTAATATCATCTCATCTCTATTGATGACTGTAATGAACAGAAGAGGGGAGATAGCGCTGCTTTTATCTTTGGGAGCTACAAAAGCCGAGATAAAAAAGGTTTTTCTCTACCTTGGTATTGTTATAGGTATTAGTGGAATTCTTGCAGGTATTTTTCTTGGTCTTGGAGGTATCTGGATTCTTGGGACTTTTGACATTATCCATTTGCCAAAAAATGTCTATCCGACGACTACGCTGCCGCTTGATTTGAGTGTGAAAGATTTCTTTATGATTGTTAGCGGTGCTTTTGTTATTGTTGTGGCTTCTGCATACTATCCTGCAAAAAAAGCAAGCGAAGTTGATATATTGACAGTTTTGCGAAACGAATAGTCTCTACTTCTTTTTACTCTCTTTTGAATCATTTAAATCAGATATATTCTGTATAAGTTTATAAGGGAGTGAAAGTGTTCTAAGTATTATGTTGAGTGGAGCTACAACGATATCTTGTGCCAACATTGTGTTGATTTTGGGATCTGTCAATTTTCCTGTGATTTTAAGTGTCGTTGAAATGGATTTACCATCAAAAATAATATATCCTACAACAGGTATCTTAGAGACTGCACTTGCAAGATCTGTTTTTAGATTGAGAGTAAGATCAATATAATCATATTTTACACTAGCCAAGCCTTTTCCTGCCATTTTAAGCTCTTTGGAGTCAAGATAGATATTTGAGATATCAAAGAGGTGGTTTTTTGCGTGAAACTGCATATAAGCATTTTTTACATAGAGACCATCTTTGTTGTAGCCTGGCAAAGAAAAAGTTGTTAAAGAAGGAATAGTATTAATAAATGCAAGAATATTGTTTAAAATAATATAATCTTGCATCGTAGTCTTTTGTATGTAAAAAGTACCTTTGTACTCTTTTAAAGTACCATCAATTGAGAAAATCAGAGAACCACCTTTGAATTTTGAAAGAGAGAAAAGTGCCTGCATAAAAGTATCATTGAAATTTTCTCCATAAAGATGAAATTTATTATTATACAATTTGAAACCGGCTTTACCATCTCTGTACTGAAGCTGAGCAGTCGTAATTGCTTTATAGTATTGTAAATCAATTTTATCTGCAAGAATATATCTATTGTTTCCTAAATAAATATAGCTATTCTCTGCTTTGAAGAAAATATTAGGTGCTTTTGCGGTTTCTTTATTGTTTTTATTTAATATATTATCTATAAAATTGAGTAAAGCTTCACTATATATACCTGTATTATGAAGTGAAATATTAATTTTATCTGCAATTTTTATATTTACTTGATTGTTTATTGTAAGATGAATATGCTGATTCTTAGTGATATATCCTTTAAATATATAATCTTCAATTGGCTTATTCTTTTGTGTTAAAATTTTGTATTTATAGGTTATTTTTCCTTTGAACTTTGTATAACTTTCATTATCTTTTTTATAAAGTGTAATATTTCCATCATTTAGATCATATTGTGTTAAAAATTTTGAATTTTGTGCAATTGTATCTATTGATTTTATATGAAGTGCCCATTCTCTATCATTAAGTATAAATTTTGTTTTTAAGCTTGGAGACTTGATTATAATTGCATTTTTATTCAGTGTAAGAAAAAGTGGAATATGACTTTGATAATAAAGAATATCTTTATTTAATGGATTCAATAAAAGAAAATTGTCAAGATTGATAAGTGCTTTGTTTGTTTGAAGATTATAATCTGCATTAATCTTTGTTTGAATATATTTACTAATGAATAAATTTGTATTTTGAAGAATAATATGTTTATTTTTAAATTGCAAATGGAAAGGTTCTACTTTATAATGTGATCCATTAATTAAATAGTGAGTTCTATTCTTACTATACAACTTAACTAATCCTTGTTTGTAAAGGAATTTCAATTCACAATTTGATTGGTTCAGAAGTATTCCTTGATATTGCAGATGAAGCAAGTCAATATCAATATCGGCAAACTCTCGTTTCATATCTATCTCTCCTGTTAGATAGCCATTTGCAATATTTTTCATTTTGAAATAAGTTGTAGGTATAGTAATTTGAAGTTTTTTAAGATTAAATGGTATTGTTAAAGCATCAAGTACAATCTCTTTTTCTTTTAGAATCCATTGTGATTTATCAACATCAATAGAATCGCCTTTTGGAGAAATATTATATCTGATATGCAATGGAGTTGCTGTTTTTGCAAGTTTCAGTTTGTTGTCAAAATTTATTTCTTTTGTCTTAAAATCAATAGAACCAATAGAGTTTTTTGTATCATAGTAAACTTTTATATCTGCTTTTGCAATATTTTTGTATTGTGCTTGCATTTTTGGAATAGTAACATCGTAATTATGTAGTTTTATTAAGGTGTTAGCAATATTAATATTAAGATTCAAATAATCAAAATTTGCTTTTTTTGTATAAAAATTTCCTATAGCATCTATTTTAATAGTTCGTAAATTTACTTTGAGTTTTAGATTTGTTTCAACTGTTCCGCTATGTTGCAAAAAAGGCAGTTTTATTTTGTATGTATCTAAAATATGCAACATATCTTCATTGAGCATACCATTAAAGAGAAGATGAAGTGTTAAGAGCTCTTGAGCTTTTGTAAAATCTATCTTTAACCAGCTTCTATCAAGATACATACCATATGAATAGGCTTGCTGAGGGTAGATATATAAGACACCTTTTTTAAAGGCAAGCTTTGTCTCTTTTGTATGAATGGCATCAAGTTTTGGATTGTATGTATAGTTGAGCTTGTTCAGTGTTGCCTCAATATCAATATTTTTATAAGCATTGCTCATATCATCATATTGTATAAATCCAGAAAACTTATTAAGTGTCAAATCCGGAGCATCAATGGCATCTATGGTCCAAAAATGTATCTCTTTTGGAAGATTGAAAAGGGCGACTGTTTCATTAAGATTTTTAATTTTATCTTTTGTCTCTATGGTGTATTGTAACTTCTTTGTATCACCAATGGCATAGAGTTTTAGGCGGGCATTCTCTTTAAGAGAGATATTGAGCTTTGAGAAGAGCTTTTTTTGCTTTATATCGACAAAAATCTTTCCATCAACGAAAAGTTTATCATTGAGTGTATGAAGCTCATTTATATCTACAAGTAGAAAATTTGGACGGAGTTCAAAGTGTGATTGTAGTTTAAGGGATGGACTTTGAAGTAGAAGCATGCCATCTTGTTGCTGTGTGTATCGTAGTGTTAGTGTTGTGTCATTATAGATGATTTTTTCAATGACAACTGATTGAGTAAGAGAGAGAAAACGAGATATTTCTTTAAAAACTTTGTCTATATCGTTTATATCAAAAGTGCTATTTTGTTTCTTACTTTTTTGAATGTTAATGGTCTGTGCAGAGATGTTGAGCTTTTCATCCCATTTGATATATATCTTTTTTATTGTAATATTAGAAAATGAAAGTTTTTGAAGATATAATCCCTGTTGCAGAATTATAAAAACCATAAAAAGAGATAAAAAGATGAAAGAGAAAAAACTTATAATTGTGAAATATGTTTTTGAAATAATATTAATAATTGTTTTATCTCTCATGTACTACCTAAGCCAGCCTATTAAAACCCCGAAAATACTCTACATCCCAAAAGGTTCGATTAATCAGATTATATCACAATTACACAATAAAAATTATGATGTTTGCAAACTTGATGCATTTCTTTTACGTTTTATCGGAACTCCGCAAAGCGGATGGATAAATCTACAGAGCTCTTGCAATACAAGAGCCGATTTTCTCTATAAGCTGACAACATCAAAAGCAGCAATGCGTAATATAACATTGATTCCCGGAGAGACAACCTACATCTTTTTAAATCAACTGGCAAATAACCTTGGTTTAGATAGAGAAAAACTGCAAGAGGAGTTTAAAAAACAATCACCGCTTCAAGAAGGTGTATTTATGCCAAATACTTATAAAATTCCTCTAGGCATCAATGAAAAGAGCTTAATAGCACTTTTGTTGAAAATCTCATCAAAAGAGATGAAAAGAATCTCCTATAAAATCTTTGGTACCTATAATCAAAAAAAATGGTTTAACTATATCACTATTGCTTCTATTATTCAAAAAGAGTCCGCAAATACAAAGGAGATGCCTATTGTCAGTTCTGTAATCTACAACAGATTAAAAAAAGGTATGAAGCTTCAGATGGACGGTACACTTAACTATGGTAAATATTCTCATATAAAAGTTACACCAAAACGTATATCCAATGATAATACAAATTATAATACATATAAAAAGAGAGGTTTGCCATCTGCTCCAGTTTGTAATGTTTCTAAAGAGGCAATAATGGCTGCCATATTTCCTGCCAAGACAAAATATCTCTATTTTATGAAATCAAAAAAAGGAACCCATGATTTTACTTGTAACTATTCTACACATTTACGCAATATAAAGCGTGCTACAAAATGAAACATAAAGAAAATATACTCCAATCTTTTTACAAGCTTAGCTAATATTACCTATCTTAGTGTTATTATTAATTTTGTAAATTTCATTAACTTTTATAATGAGTAGAATGAAAAAATATTATTTATGAGGACATACGATGTCAAAAATTATTTGGTCTAAAATTGATGAAGCTCCGGCTTTAGCAACATATTCATTACTTCCGATAGTGCAAAAATTTTGTACTGCAGGTGGTGTAGATGTAGTTACTAGTGATATTTCACTAGCGGGTAGAGTTCTTGCGAGCCAAGGTCTTGCTGAAGATGAACTGTCAAAATTAGGTGAAGTTGTTCTTCAACCAGAAGGAAATATAATCAAACTTCCAAATATCTCTGCTTCAATTGGACAACTTAAAGAATGTATAGCCGAGCTTCAAAGTCAAGGTTTTGACATTCCTGATTTTCCTGAGAACCCTCAAACTGAAGAAGAAAAAGCAATTCGTGCGAAATACAATCCGTGCTTAGGTTCTGCTGTTAATCCTGTTCTTCGTGAAGGTAACTCAGATCGTCGTGCTGCTGCCGCTGTTAAAAAGTATGCACAAAATCATCCTCATAGACTAAAACCATTTGCTGAAAATTCGAAAGCATATGTAGCACATATGGACAGTGGTGATTTCTATGGAAATGAAAAATCTGTTTGCATAGATAAAGCACAAAAAGTAAAAATTGCTTTAAATGGCAAAGAGTTAACAACTATTGATGCTCTTGATAAAGAGATACTTGATGGTACGTTTATGTCTGCAAAAGAATTACGTGCATTTATTCAAAAATCTATTGATGATGCAAAAGCAAACGGTGTTTTATGGTCTATTCACCTTAAAGCTACAATGATGAAAATCTCTGATCCTATTATGTTTGGTCATGCATTAGAGGTATTCTTTGCTCCTGTATTTGAAAAATATGCAGATGATTTTGCAAAACTTGGTGTAAATGCTCGTCTTGGTATCTCTGATATTGAGAAAAAGATCAAAGGTTATGAAAAAGAGGCTGAAATTTTAGCTGCATTCAAAGCTGTTGTTGATTCTGATGCACCAAAAATTGCTATGGTTGATTCTGACAAAGGGCAAACAAACTTCAATGCTTCTAATGATGTTATCATTGATGCTTCTATGCCTGTTGTTGTTCGTGAAGGTGGTAAACAGTGGGATAGAAATGGTGATGCAGTTGAGTGTGTTGCTGTTATTCCAGATAGAAGTTATGCATTCTTCTACAAAGAGATGATTGATGACTGTGTTAAAAATGGTCAGTATGATGTAACTACTATGGGTAATGTCGCAAATGTTGGTCTTATGGCGCAAAAAGCTGAAGAGTATGGTTCTCACCCAACAACTTTTGAAATGGAAGAAGATGGTACCGTAACTGTTACTGCTGAAGATGGTACAGAACTTATGAGCTTTGATGTTGAAAAAGGTGATATTTGGAGAATGAGTCGCGCTAAAGATATCCCTATTAAAGATTGGGTTCGCTTAGCTGTTGAGAGAGCAAGACTTACTGGAGATCCTGCAATCTTTTGGCTAGATGAAAACAGAGCACATGATGCTCAAATGATTAAAAAAGTGAATGAGTACTTAAAAGATCACGATACTTCAGGACTTGATATACAGATTATGGATGTTACTTCTGCTACACGTTATACAAATGCTCGTGTTCGTGAAGGTAAAAATACAATTTCTGTTACTGGTAATGTTCTTCGTGATTACTTAACAGATATGTATCCTATTTTAGAGCTTGGAACATCTGCAAAAATGCTCTCTATTGTTCCTCTTTTAGCTGGTGGTGGTCTTTTTGAAACAGGTGCTGGTGGGAGTGCACCAAAACATGTTGATCAATTCTTAGAATGTGGACACTTAAGATGGGATTCACTTGGTGAATTCTTAGCACTTGCTGAATCATTAAGATACATTGAACAAAAACATCCATCTGCTAACTTAAAAACAATTGTTGAAACACTAGACAAAGCAAATGAAGGTTATCTTGACAATGATAAAGCACCATCGAGAAAATGTGGAGAGCCTGATAATAAAGCTTCTCATTTTTATGTTGCTCAATATTGGTCAGAAGCACTTGCATCAAGTAATAATGCAGAGTTGGCTGCAAAATTTGCTCCTGTTGCAAAAGCATTAAAAGAGAATGAAACTAAAATTCTTGAAGAACTTCTTGCTATGGAAGGAAAAGCTCAAGATATTGGAGGATATTATCATCCTAATGAGGAAAAAGCAGAAGCTGCTATGCGCCCATCAAAAACTTTAAATGAGATTATTGACGCTATATAGTAATTTTTCTACGTACCTTTTTAAGGTATGTAGATTTTTTCGCTTTTTGTATATACTTTTTCGTAAAAGTTTATACAAAAGGTGAAATTCACCTTGTGTTGATACTTTTACAACATACGAGCGTGTGTCTTTACAAGTATCATAGTATTTAATATGAAGGAGTGTGTATGAGTCAAGGAAAAAGAGTAGGAATAGTAGGGGCTGGAAATGTTGGAGCCACAGTAGCCTACTCTCTTGCTATGCTTGGATCGTGTCATGAAATTATTTTAAGAGATAATAAGATTGATGTAGCAAAAGGAAAAGCACTTGATATGAGCCAGGCTGCTTCAGCTGTTCGAAGCCATACTGTAGTAAGTGTTGCCGAGGAGATGAGTGATTTGGTTAATTGTGATGTTGTCGTTGTCACTGCTGGTAGCCCAAGACTTCCTGGTATGAGTCGTGATGACCTTCTTATGATTAATGCAAAAATTACGAAAGAAGTAATTGAAGGTATAGCAAAGTATTCTCCAAATGCAATTGTTATTATGGTGTCCAATCCGTTAGATGCAATGACTTATGTTGCACTTAAAGAGAGTGGATTTGATAGAAGCCGTGTTATCGGTATGGCAGGTATTTTAGACTCTTCACGTATGGCTGCGTTTATTCAAGAAAAACTTGGATATGGTGGTGGTCAAATTCGTGCTTCTGTTATGGGTGGTCATGGTGATGACATGGTTCCTCTTCCACGATATTCAACAATTGCTGGAGTGCCACTTTCAGATGTTCTAACACGAGATGAGATAGATGAAATTGTAGATAGAACACGACACGGTGGTGCAGAAATTGTAGGATACCTCAAAACTGGTTCTGCTTATTACGCTCCTGCAAAATCTACAGCTATTATGGTTGATGCTATTTTAAAAGATACAAAACAGATTCACCCATGTGCTGTATGCTTGGATGGTGAGTATGGATACAGTGATGTAGTATCGGGAGTACCGGTTATGCTAGGTGCAAAAGGTGCAGAAAAAATCATCGAAGTAACTTTAGATGAGAAAGAACAAAGTATGTTTGCTCAATCATGCAAATCTGTACAAAGTTTAATTGACACACTTAATAAAAATAATTTTTTTGAAGGGAAATAATGAGAGAAATAGAATATAAAGACATTGTCAAGCATGTAAGAGATATTATTATCTATTCTGCTTCACATTTACCAGAAGATGCACTAAATGCATTAAAAGAAGCGTATGAAAACGAAAAATCACCTGTAAGTAAAGAAGTTTTAAAACAATTACTTGAAAATGCAGATATTGCTAGCAGTGAAGCACGTCCACTATGCCAAGATACTGGATTAGCAGTATTTTTTGTAAAACTTGGAGCTGATGTAAAGATTGTTGGTGGTCTGTTAACAGATGCCATTAATGAAGGAACAGAACAAGGTTACATTGATGGCTATTTAAGAGCTTCTACCTGTAAACCTTTTTCGCGTGAAAATTTAAAAGATACAGTTGGTTATAATTTACCTGCAATTATTCATTTAGATATTGTTGAAGGTGATAAGATTGAGATTGAATATGCTGCCAAAGGTGGTGGTAGTGAAAACGTCAGTCGTGCACGAGTTTTTCCTCCTGCTGCTGGTAAAGAGGGCGTTATAGAGTTTGTTAAAGAATGTATTAGTGATGCTGGTCCAAATCCGTGCCCTCCAATTACAGTCGGTGTCGGAATCGGTGGCACATTTGAAAAAGCTGCTATTAGTTCTAAGCATGCACTTTTCCGTGATATTGGATCAAAAAATGAAGATCCTGAAATGGCAGAACTTGAAGATATTATTAAAACAGAAGTAAATAAACTTGGTATTGGTTCTATGGGAATGGGTGGTACCGAAACTGCTTTAGCGGTGCATATTGAATCGAACCCTTGTCATATTGCATCACTTCCTGTATCTGTGAATGTACAGTGTCATTCATCAAGACATACGCATATAACTATATAAGGATTAAATATGAGTAAAACATATTATTTAACAACACCATTAACAGAAGATGATACAAGACAATTAAAATCAGGAGATATTGTATATCTCAGTGGTGTTATATATACTGCTAGGGATGCAGCTCACAAAAGATTGGTTGATTTGATTAATGAAGGAAAAGAACTTCCTTTTGATTTGGAAGGTAGCGTAATTTATTTTGTCGGTCCAACACCACCAAAACCTGGCGAGCCTATAGGAAGTGCAGGACCAACAACAAGTTATAGAATGGATAGTTTTTCGCCTACAATGCTTGCTCATGGTTCTAAAGGTATGATAGGTAAAGGTAAAAGAAATAAAGCTGTAATTGATGCTTGTATTGAATATGACGGTATCTACTTTGGTGCAACAGGTGGGGCAGGGGCTCTGCTTGGTAAGCAGATAAAGAGTGCCGAAGTGATTGCATATCCGGAGTTAGGTCCAGAAGCTGTACGAAGATTGGAAGTTGTAGATTTTCCAGTAACAGTCATCAATGACACTTATGGTCATGACCTTTACCAAATTGGTAGAGAACAATACGAAGTCAAATAAGACTTCCAACTTAAAACAAGGAGAATAGATGAATATACATGAGTATCAGGCAAAACAAATTTTTGCTAAATATGGTGTACCTACACCAAAAGGTAAAATTGCTAATTCAGTTGAAGAAGCTGTAGAAGCTGCAAAAGAGTTAGG
>Ga0256828_1000034_pt1 | contig 96932 bp, 88 predicted proteins | sample CV88metaG_FD_185993 | JGI IMG/M metagenome (GOLD analysis project Ga0256828, IMG submission 185993) | Hydrothermal vent microbial communities from East Pacific Rise, Pacific Ocean - CV88 | ecosystem: Environmental > Aquatic > Marine > Hydrothermal vents | place: Pacific Ocean: East Pacific Rise...
GATTAAAAATATTTTCATCAATATGACATTTTATTTTATACATTTACATTCTCCATTTCTAATTATATATTATGTTTGTGTTATTGTTTTTACTTTTAGAGTATTTTTTCCTATAAACTCTTTTTGATTGGCATTTTCTACTACAATTTTAGCTATTTTATCTGTTTGCATTGCAACAACATGCGTTTCAGTTGCAATTTCTGCATTTTGTTGAGTTTGTTGATCTAATATATTCATTGCATCATTAATCTGATTGATACCTTGTAATTGTTCTTTAGATGCCATTTCAACATCTTCAATAAGATTGATAGTTTTAGCTATATTTTCATTTAGTTTAGAATATCCATCAATCATATTTGTAGAAATATCTTTACCATAATTTGCTTTACTTGTAGCATTTTGAACTATAGTTTTAATCTCATTTGCAGCTTCTGCACTTCTACTTGCTAGGTTTCTTACCTCTTGAGCAACTACAGCAAAACCTTTTCCAGCTTCTCCAGCTGTTGCTGCTTCAACTGCTGCATTAAGTGATAATATATTTGTCTGGAATGCTATTTGATCAATTACACCTATAGCTTCATTTATAGCATTTACTTCACTATCAAGTTCTTCCATAGCTTGTGCTGTTTTAGATGCCAAAGTTCTTCCCTCATTAGATGATACAGTAAGAGTATTGGCATATCCTGACATTTGAATAATACTATTAGTATTATGCGAAATATTACTTGTAACTTCTTCAAGAGCAACAACTGTTTGCTCCAATGCAGCTGCTGCTTGATTTGCATTTGCATTTAAAACATCAACATTTTTAAGTAATATATCGCTACTTTTTTCAAGAGTTAATCCATTTTGTTTATTTTCAATTAACATTGTAGTAATTGCCTCACCTAATGTATTTACTCCATTTGATAGTTTTAAAAGATGTTCTTTTAGACCATTTGTATCTACCTTGTTTAGATAATTACTATTTGAGTATTGTTCTAGTATATTTAGGACATTATCAATATTATGCTCAATATTATCTCCCATTTGATTAAGGAGTTTTGTAAGCTCTTGTAAAGCTGGATTTGAACTTGTTGTATTTACTCTTTGAGATAAATCTCCTTGTTCAAATTCACTTAATACTACAATAGTATCATCTATCACTTTTCTATCTTCTTCTATAGAAACTTTTGTTTTAGTAATATTTTGATTTACAATTTTTGCCATAAGACCTATTTCATCTTGTGAAGAATCATCCAATCTTTTTACATCTGTAGATTCTCTATTTAAGTATTTAAAAAAGCTTAATAATCCATCTTGAAACTGATTTATTTGATTTACAATCATATTTTTAATAATAATTGACACTATAATTGAAATAAGAGATGCTACTGCTAATAATACCCATAATAAATATTCAAGTGTATCTATACTATGTGCAGATTCTTTTATATCATTTTTCATTAGTTCTTTTTGATTTGCTATCATAGATGATAATTCTTTTTTGATTTTAAATGCTATAGGGGCTGCTTTTGTTCCTAACCATTTATTTGATAGATTCCAAGAATCACTAGATCTAATACTAAACATTTTATTTGGTAATGGTTCAAAAATTTTTCTAGCTTTTGTAAAATTTTTAAATGCAATTTTTTGTCCTGCAGATAATAATGATTTGTTATTTTGTAAATCATTGAATCTTCTTGTATTCTTTTTCCATAATTTTTCAAATTTTATTTTAAATTTTTTATCACCTGATAATAAATAAGCTCTTATATTTGCCAATGCTAATCCTGTAGTTCCTCTAACATCAGCCATCATACCTAAAAGTTGTATTCTATTTTTTTTAGAATTATGTTGAAGTTCTAAATCTATCATTTTAGTTATATTTGTAATTAATATGGAAGCTTGTGGAGCTGCTTGAGTAAATAATATTTTTAATGCAGGTTTATTATCAACAGTATGTGCTATATCTTCTATCTCTTTTTGATATTGCTTAAAATCTTTTAAATATTGTTTTATCTTTTTTAATCTTTTTATATTTTCTGGATTTGTCCATTTTTTAGAGAATTTTTCCATATTGTTTAATGATGGTTCTATCTCTTTTTCCCACGATATTTTTCTTTCTATTTTGAATTTATTCTTACCAAGTATTATCCATCCTCTTAACGCAGCTAATGAATGATTCATACCATTTATCATCTCAATACTTGACATTGCAGTAGGTACTCTTAATTTTAATACTTTATCGTTAATCTTTTTTGAATTTGATACTTTAAATATTGTTATAAAAATAACAAAAAGCAATACAACTGTTATTATACCAAATCCAAAACCTATTTTAGTTCCAATTTTCATATTTTTGAACATTTTTAATTACCTTTAATAATAAAAATTATAAGAAATTATATTATATATTTTATTTTATTTTATTTTATTTCAATTAAATAGGATAATACATTACAATAATTGTAAAATCTATGTAATAAATGTGTAAAAAAGTGATATTGATTTAAACTTAATATAAGGATACTATAACTATTATAAAATATTAATCAAAAACATCAATATTTTGAATTAGTTGTTTAAATTTTTTAACTTCTGCTCTATTGATATTTGGTTCTTTGATTAAATGTTTGTTATCATCAAATATATATGATGCTTTATCATTAAATGCAAATTTAAATTTAAAATCATTTCGTTTAAACAACGGCAAAACTTTCCAACTAAGATTATCTAAAACCAAAGGTATATTATGAGTATCAAAATAGAGCAACACCATATGAAAACTTTTTGAACCTTTTACTTTAACTACAGACAAATATAATTTATTAGGATTTATACCTAATTGTTTCAAAACAAAATATTTGGCTATAGCATAATCTTCACAATCCCCATAACCATACATAAAAAATTCTTTAGGGGTAAACCATCTATTTGTTTCATCGTGCTTTGAGCGTATTTTATTAATATATAAATTTGCTCTAAATATTTTTTTATCTATAGGATAAGATTTTGCTCGTTTAAAAAAAGCATATAGATTGATAAATCTTTTTGCAATTTGATTTTTATTAAACTGTTTTTTAATATATGATTTATCAGATTGTGTCAATGCAAAAGGGTTTGCCCACACAAAAGAAACAAAAACAACAAAAATACAAATTTTTTTCATATATAATTATTTTCTTTTTTGAAGATCCTCTTTTTCATCTTCGGTTGCTTTAATACCTAATTCTTTTAATTCTTTATCACTAAAATACTCATCATCAAAATCATCTTTATCCAAATATTCATCTCTAATATCACTAGATATAATTTGTGTTCTTTTAAAATGTTTTTTTGATTGTGATTTTGTTTGATTAGTCACTTGTGTATTTTGTTTATTAGTAGATTGTGATTGAAATTTTAATTCACTTTTTTTGTAATCTTTATAGAGTAACTCTGTTACATCTTTATGATCTTTTAGGTTAGATGATTTGAATTTCAATACAAAATCATTTGGAAATTTATCTGTTAATTCTATTGATTTACTGTATGCTTTGAAATAGTCATCAAAATTTACAAGATATACAACATAAACATTTTTAACCTCTTGAGCATAAACATTTTGTTCATTTTTCAAAGATAAAATAATATTTTTAAAATTATTAATTGAACTTTTTTTATAAACTGCTAATTGTACTGCATATTTATTAAAATCTATATCCTTTTTGGTTACAAAAGTTGGCATCTCATTATCCAATACTATATATTCAGCAGGAACATACCCTTTGTTAGTTTGATACCAAAAATCCCCTGTTTCAATATCTTCGATTTTATCAAGTATCTCAATAACTTGATTTTGTTGATAAAACCCTAATTTTCTTGATTCTCCATATGGACGTTTTTTTATAAAAAGAATACCATTTTTAGCAACAACACCAAATTGTGCATATAGCATAATAGGAGTTACCAATAACAAAAATACATAAATAATTTTATTAGTTACTATCTTCATAATTTTCCTTTGTTTTATTATGCCGATTTTTTCCTTTTATATAGCTTGATATTATAATTTAACGAGCCATTTATAGTGGTTCGTGGTGTTTTATCTTACTTTCAATTTTTCGTTTTTCCTCACCTTGATATTTTAAATCAATAAGTTTTTCTCTTATATGAACATTTTCTTTACCTTTGACTTGTTTACTTTTTGCATCTCGAACAATTTTTTGTGCAATATCATTTGATTGGATTGCTACAATATTTGTTTCTTTTGCTATATGTGCGTTTTGTTTTGTTTTGGTATCAATAATTGCCACAGCATCATTGATTTGTGTAACACCCAATTCTTGTTCTTTACTAGCTGTTGTTACATCTTCTATTAATACAATTGTTTTATCAATACTTTCATTTAAACGGGTATAACCCTCTATCATATCGTTTGCTATATGTTTACCATCACTAGCTTTTATTGTAGCTGTTTGAACTAATGTCTTAATCTCATTTGCAGCTTCAGCACTTCTACTTGCTAGGTTTCTTACCTCTTGAGCAACTACAGCAAAACCTTTTCCAGCTTCTCCAGCAGTAGCTGCTTCAACTGCTGCATTTAGAGATAAAATATTTGTTTGGAATGCAATTTGATCAATTACACTAATTGCTTCATTGATAGAACTTACTTGTTCATTTATATCATCCATTGATTGGGCTGTTTGTGATGCCAATTTTTGTCCACTAATAGCATACGATGTGACTTCTTGTGCATAAGCTTCCATTTTGATAGTATTTTCATTGCTACTTCTCATATTACTAGCAATCTCTTCCAAAGCTGATGCTGTTTCTTCCAATGATACAGCTTGTTCTTGTGCGGCTTGATTAATGATATTAATATTGTGTTCTAATTTATTTGCACCATCTTGCAATGCCAAACCATTGTGTAGATTTTCCAAACTAAGTGCTGTCAATGCTTCCCCTAATTGATTAATACCATCAGCTAATCCTATAATATCCTCTTGCATACCTGTTGTATCTATTTGATTTCTATAGTCATTGTTTTTATACTCTTCTACCACTTTTAACATATCTTGTATAAAAGCATCTTTGCTTTGTGCTGTTGCTATTCGTTTAAGTGCAATATTGATACTTTTAGAATATACAACAAAATCTCCATGCAGTCCATTTGGATCCATTTTTCTATAAGTTTTACCTTCACTAATAAGTTTTAACGAAGCATTTAAATCTCTACTAAACGCTTCTATTTGATCCAACATATCATTAAATGCCCAACTTAGTTTTCCTATATCTTCTGTTGTATCTATATTATTTATTCTATGATACAATACACCAGATGCAGCTTCTAGTGCAACTTTTTCCATCTCTTTGATTTTATTTGAATATCTATTTAGTGCCATATATCCAACAACAATCAGTGCTGTTGAAACCAAAATTGTCAACACAATAAAAATATCCATTGTAGTTTTTGGTATAGATTCTCCATAAAACATAACAGTAAGTGAAAAACCTATAATAATCACATTCAAAGATTGTAAAATTATATTTTTTACTAAATTAAAAGAATTAACTCTACTAAATAACCATTCCATTATATATCTCCTTGCAGTGCAATTGAAAGTTCATTGAATTCCATATTTTTTTCATTAAGCAAGTCAGAAACAGCTTTAAAAGAACTATCCATCCCTCCACTTTTTTCCAAATTAATCAGTTGTTGATACAATGGTATAATAGTTTTCAATGCATCTGGATTTGGTTTTCTCCTTACACTTGTATAACCTATGATTTTACCATCCAAATCAAAATCAGGCATAATATTTGTAAATACCCAATAATAACCACCTTGTTTTCTTAAATTTTTTACATAACCAAAAAATTCTTCTCCACTTTGAATTAATTGCCAAGCAACTTTAAATGCAATTTTTGGCATATCTGGATGCCTGATAATATTATGATTTGTACCAATTAGCTCACTTTCAGTATATTGAGCCATATCCATAAAGATTTGATTACAATAAGTAATAATCCCTTTTGTATTGGTTTTAGAAACAATAAAATCGTTTTGATTTAAGACTTTTTCTTCGTTTGTTGGTATGATTTTTGTACGCATAATATACCTCTGTATAAAAATATTTAAGCTTATTATAAAATAAGTAACATAATTGTTATTATATGGCAACAGTTCTTAAATATATATGAATAGTTAATCTAATTGTGGCAAAATAAAGAGATATTTACCTTTTATATTATAATTTATAATATTTTTTGGCTTAGCTGAGAGTTTTAAACGCCATTTTCCATTTCTAAAAAAATTTTCATGCAATACTAAGTGTTTATCTAAAAACCTATTAAGATAATCACTTAATCGTACACATCCGTGTGAACTTTTAAATCCTCTTTTATAAATTTTATCATTTAAGTTATATGAATGTATCGCAAAATTTAAAGTATCATAATATATTTTATATTTTTGTTTATCCAAAATTTTTGTTTTATTACTATCAAATGTATTATATCGTTTTGCTACAACTTTTCCTACATAATATATAAAACACCCTTTTGAACCGTATGGTTGTATTGTTTTATTATAATCTTTAAATTTACCATCAGATCTCCAACCTTTTTTTATCTCATATTCCCCCACAGGCGTTTCAAAATAATGATCTTCTCCGTATTTTACTTTTTGTTCCATATCCATATTACCCGTAGATATAAGATCACTTCCTATATGATATATTTTATTTTTATCATATAGATATAACATCACTATAAATGTTTGTTGCTTTAAATCAATAAATGAAAAATATTCATCATGATTTATATGATCAGTTTTAATTTTGTTTTTAATAATCTTAACCATCTTGTCAAAACTTTTTTTGTATAAAAAAGTCACTTTTTTATGATATAAAATAGCTTCTTCTCTATCGTGCTTGGTTAGATAAGTATGATTTATATTTTGTAATACAACATCTTTATAAAATTCTTGTTTTAATTGTTCAATATCTACTGCAAAAAGATTTAATACAACTAAGAAAACACCAAATAAAACTTTAACCATCTATATTCCTAAAAGAAAATTTATAATACTTATATTTTAATTTACCAACTTCAAAAATAATTTTGGATTGAGAACTAATATTATTTACACTAACAACATAATCACACTGTATATATCTTTGTTGTTGGTTATTTTGAATTTTATAACCAATTAATTTATTTTGTAATTTTAAAATTCTAGTATCTCTTGTTTCATTTATATATTGATTTAAAATATATTCTATTTGTCTATGGTTTGATATATGTTTGTATTGTTTTAAATATTTGTTTAATATATCAAAATACACATATTTAAAATCTACATATTTTATAAAATCCACATCATTTTTTGTTTGATTTATATCATTGATATTGATATAATCTGCATCATAAAATTCAGATATATGTAAAATAACTTTAATATTTGGGCTAAGTTGCAAAGGTATTGTAGATGGTATTTGCTCTAAAATATCATCCAAATTATCACTTTTATCTTTAAAAAATTTCATAATTTGTTGATTTGTATTTGTGATTAAACTTTTTGTTTGTACCAAACTACTATCTGTATTTACAATTTTAAAAAACTTTTCACTATCATCAAGATTTTTCAGAATCAACAAAGATATAGATGCAATAAACATCAAAGTAATTAATAATACAATACCTTTTTGTTTCATTTATTGAATACTCATTGAAAAAATAGGCAACAACATAGCAACTACAATAAAACCTATCAAACTTCCTACAATCAACATTAACAAAGGTTCTAATATAGTTAAAAATTTTGCTATTTTATCTTTGTTGGCTTGAGTATATAATTCTGCTAAATTATTCAATACTTCACTTAATGCACTTGTTTCTTCCCCTATAGCAATAGCTTGAATAAACGCTATATCAATTTTATATAATTTATTTTTATCTAATATACTTGAAAGCTTATCTCCCTCTACAACTTTTGATGAGGCATCTAAAAACAGCTGTTTAATAATACTATTTTTTAATATATTTGCACCCATTTTAAAAGATTGTACAACAGGTACACCAGATCGTATTAAAATAGCATTCATATATGCAAATCTGCTTAATTCTCCAAGTTCAATCAATTTACCAATAAATGGTATTTTTAATAAAAATTTATCAACGGTATATCTAAAATAATATATTTTTTTCATACTATATAAAAATCCCAATATAACTAAAAATATCACAATACCAATTGCTGCATAATAATTTGATACAAAATCTCCTGCAGATATTACAAATTTTGTAATTGGTGGTAATGCTTGATTATTGTGTTCAAATATAGCAGTTATTTTTGGAACTATAAAACTCAACATAAATCCTACCATAAAAACAGACACAGTGACAATAAACGCTGGATATGTCATAGCTGAACTTATCTGTTTTTTTAATTTGTCTTGTTCTTTTAAATATTCTGATAATTCTAAAAGAACACTTTGAAGTATCCCTCCATCTTCACTGATTTTGATAGATTGTAGATAAAATTCTGGTAACGAAATAACTTTTTGTAAATCTAAAGCTGTATATAAATTTTTTCCTTCATCCAAAAATGTAATAATAGATTCAAAAAATGGATGCAATTTTTTATCTTTTTTGTATTGTTCATTAATTAGTTTAATACTATTTAACAATGATATTCCAGATTTGAGATATATACTTAAATCTCTACTTATATTTGCCAAAACCAATGTACTGATTTTATATTGTTTTTTTAAAGTGATTTTTTCATACCAGCTTAATTTACGCTGTTTGATTGTTTTGTATAAAATTTTTTTCTGTTTTATTTTGGCTTTTGCTATAAGTAAACTATTGGCTTCTACATCTCCAGACACTTTTTTACCTAAGCTATCATACCCTGTATATCTAAAAAGCATCTTTTAGTTCCTGTTTTTTTGCATCAAAATAATCACTCACACTAGCTAAATCATCTACAACTATAGGATTTTGTTTGATAGAATTAAATATATACACTTTATTGTTAGCTTCTACAATCATATCATCACTTTTTTGATATTTATCTATTTTATACTCAAAACACACATCATAACTTTCAAATTTTTCTAAATTTAATCTTGCAAACTCTTTTATATCTAATTTATCATCATAATTATAAACTATCGGTTTTGTTTTAAACAAATTTTTTATTGTTTGTTTTTGTAGTTTATCATCTATAAATATATAACACAATTCGCCATTATTGATACATTTTATCTCAATTTTATTCCCCAAGCTTAACTTTTGCAAATTTGTTTTAAGATTTTGAAGTGTTATGTTGTTAATATGTGTAACTTTTTTATTAATATTAGATATAAATATACCATACACAATAGAGATTATAAATACAACAAGTATAATCTCTATTAAAGTAAACGATGATTTATAAGAATCTATTTTGTTTGTGAACATTTTGAATAATATATATCATCTCCTCCACCCTCTTTTTTATTTGCTCCAAATGAGATCAAATCAAAAGAAGTTTCTCCATCTGATGTATAAATAAAAGGTTTATTCCATGAATCTGTTGGTAATTTGTTATCTTCAAAATAATGATTTGTAACCAAACTTTGTAAGCCCTCTCCTGTAGATGGATATGATGAGTGATCTATTTTATACATTTTTAATGCTTGAGCAATTGATTTCATCTGAATACATACAACTTTTTGTTTTGCTTCTTCACTTTTTCCTGTAAGACTTGGTAATACAAAAGATGCTAATAATCCTAATATTATAATAACAACCATCAACTCCATCAAAGTAAATGCTTGTTTTTTCCGTTTTTTAATTTGTTGCTTTATCTTAAATTGTTTCATTTTTATCCCTAAATAATTTTAACTTAAATTATAACAAAAAGTTGTAAAATATATCATTAGAGATTAATATTTAGTCAATATTTCTAATTCTTTATCACTAAAACCTGCTTTTTTACGAGCTTGAATATTAATATGTTTATTTGTATGAAATGAATTTGGATAAACAGAATTAACAATTTTAAAATAATCACAACTAAAATTATTTTTTTGATTGCAACCATATTTGTACCATCTATCCCCTTTTTTTACATGATCAATCTCTTCATCTAAAATAATTTGTAATAACTCAATAATATTTTGAGTATTTTTAAATTTTTTCAATCGTTCTATTAACATAGCATTTGCATCTAATCCATTTGCTTCCATATATCTAGGTATCAATGCCATTCTAGGAATAAGTTCCAATGTTTTCATACTTGCATCAAATAAACCTTGATGAACTACAATTTCCCCATATTTTACCCCATAACTTTCCAAAAGTTCATTTATCATTGTAAAATGTCTAATTTCATCTTGTGCTACTTCCATCCAATCTTGATAAAATTGGTAAGGTAATGTTTGAAATCTATAACAAGCATCAAGTGCTAAATCAATAGCACTATATTCTATATGAGCTATTGCATGTAACAATGTTGCTCTATTTTCATCCAATGCTAAATTTTTTCTTTGAGGTACTTGTTTTGAATCTACTATTATACAAAACTGACTATATGATGGAGCATCAAATATCTCTATATCATTTGTAGGGATAAAATCTAATTTTTTTGTTATAAACTGTTTATTTAACTGTTCAAATAAATAAAATTTATCATTAGGATTAGAAGCTCTTAAAACCTCTTTAACCAAAAGAAAAAAGTTTGTTTTCATATTATTACTCCATTTAAAAAAAATATTATAGCAAAATTCATAATCTATTTTGTTATTTTTTAGTAAATTTTAGATAAAATGCAAAGATATTACATCAAGAGGATTACATATGAATATTTTAATTTTAGGTAACGGTGGTAGAGAATACTCTATAGGATTAGCTATATCAAAAGAGGAAGAACAACACAATATTACTTTTTGTCCAGGAAATGGTGCAACCAATAATATTGGAGAAAATATTAATATAAAAGATTATAACGAACTTGCAAGTTGGGCAAAACAAAATAATATTGATCTAACGATAGTAGGACCGGAAGCACCACTTGTAGATGGTGTTGTAGATATTTTTACACAAAACAATTTAACTATATTTGGACCAACAAAAGCAGCTGCACAACTTGAAGGCAGCAAAGTATATATGAAAAATATATTAAAAAAATACAATATCCCAACTGCAGCTTTTATAGAAACATCATCTCAAGATGAAGCAGATAACTTTATAGACAATCAAACAACACTTCCTATTGTAGTCAAAGCAGATGGATTATGTGGAGGGAAAGGTGTTATTATAGCCCAATCCAAAGATGAAGCAAAACAAGCTGTAAAAGATATGTTAAGTGGTAGTAGTTTTGGGGATGCAGGTACTAAAGTAGTTGTAGAAGAGTTTTTAGATGGTTATGAATTATCAATTTTTGCAGTTTGTGATGGGGAAGATTATGTTGTATTTCCAGCTGCACAAGATCATAAAAGAGTTGGAGATAATGACACAGGACCAAACACAGGTGGTATGGGAGCATATGCCCCTACTCCACTTGTAAATGATGAAATTTATTCAAAAGTTGAAGATCGTATTATTAAACCAACGCTTGAAGGGATGAAAAAAGAAAATGCACCTTTTCAAGGGGTATTATTTATAGGTATTATGGTAGTAAATGGTGAACCAATTGTATTGGAATACAATGTAAGATTTGGGGATCCAGAATGTGAAGTGCTTATGCCTCTTATGGATTCTAGCGTAAGTGAACTGTTTTATAAAGGTGCAACACAAAATTTAAAAAATTATAATCTAAAAATGAAAGATCAATACGGAGTAGCTGTTGTTATGGCAAGTAAAAACTATCCATATAGTTCAAGTGAACCTGCTCAAATTATCGTAGATGATATATATGATGAAGATCTTATAAAAAACTCACATATATCATATGCAGGGGTAACAAAAGATGATGAACAACTACTTGCTACAGGTGGTAGAGTATTATTGTGTTGTGGATTCGGAGATTCTATTGAAGTAGCAAGAAACAGAGCTTATGCTTTATGTGGACAAGTACATTTTGCAGGTAAAAAAATCAGAACAGATATAGCATATCAAGCATTAAAATAAAAAGGGATTTCACTTGGATAAAAATTATAATAATATAGATACAACCCACTTGGAACTAGCAAGTAAAAAAAGTAGAATAAAAGCGTTTATTATAGATGATCTTTTAATCACTTTATTAACTATTATTATGTTATGGCAACCTATACAAAATTCAGATGGAGATTATATAACTGTAATGATTATTATGAATCAAGCGTTTGTACAGATTATATTATTAAAAATATTATATCAAACTTTTTTCACATGGTATTATGGAGCTACATTAGGAAAAATGGCAGCAAAAACAAAAATAATAGACTTTGAACATTTTGGTCGTATATCATTTAGAAGTGCATTAATAAGAGCTAGTGTAAGAATAATAAGTGAATCAATATTTTATTTGGGATTTTTTATGGCATATTACAACCAATCACGACAAACTTTACATGACAAATTAGCAAAAACTTTGGTTGTAAATGCGTAAATTACTTTTTTTATTTAGTTTATCTATACTATTTTTATATGGTAAGCCTCAGCAGTATGTTCAAATCATTGCAAATACAATAGATACAAAAGATTCTATTGTAAAAGCAAATGGCAATGTACTGATTTTTATGCCAAAATATTATATAACAGCTAATAAAATTATTTTTGATCAAAATAGATCAACATTGGAACTTTTTGGAAATGTAAATATATCTAAAAACAATCAATTATCCACATTAACAAATCATGCATTTTTAGATTTAAAAAATGATATAAACAAAGCAACTCCAATTTTACTTATAGATAAAACAACACATGTATGGATTAATGCAGCTGTTGTAGAAAAAAAAGATGATTTACATATTCTAAAAGATGCAACAATATCTAGTTGTGAATGTTATAAACCTGCATGGAGCATATCATTTTCAAGTGGAGATTATAACACATCTTCAAAATGGGTTAATACCTATTTTGATACGGTTTACATAAAAGATATGCCTTTATGGTATGTATTAATACCTGCTTATCCTTATCTAAGCACTCCTAATCTTATTTTATCATACCTGATAGCCAAACCACCTTATTTTGGTTTTTCAACAAATAAACAGCGTAGATCTGGATTGTTAAAACCTACCCTTGGATATAGTCGTGATGATGGATATTTTTATATGCAACCAATTTATTGGGCACCTAGAAAAGATCTTGATTTTGAATATATACCTCAATTTAGAACAGAAAGAGGATATGGTCATGAATTAAAATTTAGGTACAAAGATTCCCCATATTCATTATTAAAAATAAACACAGGTATTTTCAAAGAAAAAGAAAATTATTTTGAAGAACATAATTTGGAAAACGATACACATTATGGTTGGAATTTAAACTACAAACGGGATAAACTATTTGCTAATAATAACAGTTCTCATGACGGTTTACAAATATCTCTTCAAGATATGAATGATGTAGAATATTTTAATACAAGATATAAACAAACAACAACCACAACAAATAGATTATTAGAATCAAAAATACAATATTATTATAATACCAATAGTTATTATGGAGATATACAAACACAATATTTTAATGATATATCAAAACCAAATAACGATGATGTTATGCAAATAATACCAAAAGTGCAATTACACAAATACTCTACATCATTTTTATTTGATAAATTAACAACATCAGTTGATGTAAAATATGATAGAAAAACAAGAAAAACAGGGATAGGAGCTGACACAACTAATATTTTAGTCCCATTTACATACAACCAATATTTATTTAATAAATTTTTAGGTATCTCTTTTACTGAACAATTTAATTTTACAAATATCCAATATGATAACAACGATAGTTTTGATAATGCATATTATCTACAAAACAAACATATTGTATCTCTTGATGTTGATTTATTAAAAACATATGAAACAAAAATACATACGATAAATTTCAATATAACAGCATCAAAACCACATAAAATCAAATACAAAGGTGATATTTATAAAATTACTAATGATAGTTCAACTTTAAGCTTATTTCCTATCACACAAAGTGAAAAGACTTTAAACTTTACAATAAACCAATCTATATATGACAGTTCAAGTTTATCTACTATTATAAATCATAAAATAAAACAATCAATAGTATATGACCATAACAACAGCAGCGAACTTACAAACTTAGAAAATGAAATCACATTATTTTTTCCAAATGGATCTATATCAAACAGATCAATCTATAACCACAAAGATAATGTAATAATCAATTCCACTTACGCATTCAAATATAAAAAAGATAATTTTAAACTAAACATAGATTATAGTTATTCAAAAGACAAAACAGATGCACCTGCTGATTTTTCATACAAAGATTTACCTGATTTAAAATCTATCACAGGTTATATTAGTAATAAAGTTTTAAAATACTATACTATAAGCTACAAAGAACAATATGATATAACTCATGAAATAAGTAATATAAAAGAGTATAAAATTAGTATAGATAAAAAATGTTGGAAATTCGATTTAAAACTTGCAGATAATCTAGTAGCCACAGCTACAACAACAAATAAAGCAAGACGACAAAATATTATTTATGCTACTATTACATTAAAACCTATAATATCATATACACAAATGTATATAGATAAAGAGAGAGAAGAATAATGAGAAAAGAAACACAAGTAGGATTATTTGTTACTATTGGTATATTAATGTTATTTTTATTATCAACACAGGTGGGTAGTTTTCATTTTGGTAAACAATCAGGATATATAATAAATGTATCAATTAAAGATGCCAATGGATTAGAAAAAAATGCAAAAGTAAAATCAAGAGGGATTAATATAGGAACTGTACAAAGTTTTTCTCTTAATGCAAATAATGTAAATTTAACTTTACTTATAAACCAAAATATAAAAATTCCACAAAATTCAATTGCATCTATCAAACAAGAAAGTATGTTGGGTGTAAAATATGTTGATATAGAATTTTCTTCTGATTCTCATTATCTTGGTGCTGGTGGGAAACTAACCAAAAATAAATCTTATGCTTCATTTGATGAAACAAGCGATACTATAAATAAAGCAGCAATTTCAGCAGATGTTTTTATAAAAAAACTCAATAAGCTTATAACCCAAAATGAAAAAAACTTCAATACTATGATTGCAAATTTTAAAGATATAAGTGATGAATTTAAAACAACAGGAAAAACAATTAATAAAAAACTACCTTCTATTTTAGACAAATTTGAAACTGTAGGAGATCAATTTGCCACTACAGGTAAAACAATCAATCAAAAATTACCTGCTATTTTAGATAAATTCGATGGTATAGGGTATGAATTTAACAAAACAGGTAATACTATTAATAAAAATCTACCTGCTATTATGACCAAATTTGAGAAACTTGAAGATGATCTGCAAGGGGTAGTAACAGACAATAGAAAAAATTTGAAAAGTGCTATAAAAAATATAGATACAGCATTTGCAACTATAAATGGAGCATCAAAAAAAGTTGAATCTTCATTTGATAAATTTGATAAATATTTAAGTTCTACTACAAATAGTACATTAGGTGTAGAATTCAAATCTCAATATATGGTAAGAGATTCATATAACAAAACATATTTTGATTTGGATTATTCTCCAAAACCAACAAGACACTATATGCTTGATGTTATATCAAGTGATGATTATAGTGATGATGGCACAGGAAGACCAACAGCAACCAAACTTCATGAAAAAGGTAAAACTTTAATATCTGTTCAATACGGAAAAGATATTAAAAACACAAGAGTAAGAGGTGGTATCATTCAAAGTACAGGTGGTATAGGTGTGGATTATTTTGCTTTACACAAAAAGCTCAAATTATCACTAGATGCATTTGATTTTAATGCATACAACGATATTCGTGGAGATAAAGCACACTTAACATTTAATATGGAGTATCTTATGAAAAAACATATTTTATTATATACAGGATATGACAATTTCTTAAATAATGATGCAAAAACAGTATATTTTGGATTGGGTGTTAAATTTGAAGACAACGATCTTAAATATCTATTAGGAAGCAGTGCAGCTGCAATAAAATAAAAAGGAAATAAATGGCAAAAATATGTGAATTGGAATTTAATAATCAAAAAGAGATTTTTGAATTTGATAAAGTAGCAAAACAATCAAACGGAGCTGTACTATTAAAAATAGGCAATGCCGTAATTTTAGCAAGTGTAGTGAGTGAATTTGATAATCCTGTAAGTGAGGATTTTATTCCACTGACTGTACAATATATAGAAAAAACTTATGCTGCTGCAAAAATACCTGGTGGTTTTATAAAAAGAGATGGAAAACCAAGCGATTTTGAAACATTAACTTCAAGAATAGTTGATAGAAGTTTAAGACCTTTATTTCCAAACGGATATATCTATCCTACTACTATAACTGTAATGGTTTTGAGTATTGATGATCAACTAGACTCACAAGTATTGGCATTAAAAGCAGCTTCTGCTGCACTGTATGTTTCTGATCTTCCTATTAGAAAATCAATAGATGGTGTAAGAATTGGTTGTATAGATGAACAATATATTATAAACCCTACATCATCTGAAATGGAACAATCAACTTTAGATCTTTATGTAGCTGGTAGCAAAGATGAACTTTTAATGATAGAGATGAAATCTATATCATCACAAATAGATCAACAACATAATATGAATGATTTGGAAGAAGCTAAATTAGTTGAAGCAATCGCTTTGGCACAAACACATTTAAAACAAACCAACAGCTCTTATGAAGAAAATTTTATACCTATAGCAAAAGACTCTGTGGAAGTAGAATTAATAACCACTACAGTAAGAGATTCTTTATTGGAATACACAAAAGACAACTATACTCAAGATATACAAAATGCTATAAAAGTGATGGCGAAAAAAGAACGAACAAGTGCATTAAAAGATATTGCATTAAAAATGGAAAATGACCAATATATTACATCAAATGAGATAGAATTTAAAGAGATTTATGAAGCTGTATCTATTATAAAAAAAGAACAGGTAAGAAAAATGATTGTTCATGATGGAATTCGAGCAGATGGGAGAACAATAACTCAAATAAGACCTATATCCATAGAAACAAATATTTTACCTTCTGCGCATAGTTCTTGTTTATTTACAAGAGGAGAAACACAAGCTCTTGTAATAGGAACTTTAGGTGGACCAAAAGATGGACAAATGTATGAAGAGTTATCAAAAAAAGGAACTCTACTTGAAAATTTTATGTTACATTATAATTTTCCAGGTTTTAGTGTAGGTGAAGCAAAACCAATTTTTGGTGTAAGTAGAAGGGAACTAGGTCATGGTAATTTGGCAAAACGAGCTTTGGAGAGTTCTATTTTAAAAGAATTTAAAGATACTATCAAATTAGTTTCTGAAATTTTAGAATCAAACGGTAGTTCATCTATGGCAACTGTTTGTGGTGGTTCACTTGCACTTAAAGCAGCTGGAGTACCTATAAAAGAACTTGTTGCAGGTGTTGCTATGGGTGCTATTTTTCAAGACAATAAAGAAGCAATTCTTACTGATATTATGGGATTAGAAGATCATGATGGAGATATGGATTTTAAAGTTACAGGTACAAAAAACGGTATAACTGCACTTCAAATGGATATAAAACTTGGTGGAATTTCACTTGATTTTCTTACAAAAGCACTTCAAGATGCAAAACAAGGTAGAATACATATATTAAATCTTATGGAAGATGCTGCACAAAATATAATAACAAGCAATGCTTTACCTTTGGTAGAAACTTTTACTATAGATCCTGGAAAAATCTTTTCAGTAATCGGTAAAGGTGGTGCAACTATTAGAGAATTAACTGAAACTTTTGAAGTATCTGTAGATCTTGATAGAGATACAGGATCTGTAAAAGTAACAGGAAATGATAAAAATAAAATTATTTCAGCTGTAGAACAGATTAAATCTATAGCTTCTAGTTCAAAAACTTTTGCAAAAAAAGAACCAATTAATTTTGAAAAATTATATAATGTAAATGATGTTTTAAAAGGTAAAGTTGCTAGAATTACCGATTTTGGTGCGTTTATTGAGTTGGAAAAAGGTGGAGAGGGTTTACTTCATATATCAAAAATATCTAAACAAAGAATCAATAATGTAAAAGATGTTTTAGATATAAATCAAGAGATTGAAGTAAAAGTTTTAAAAATATCTAAAGATAGAATTGAACTAGCAAATCCAATACTTTAGGTTTATTTAAAAAAAATTTAGATATAGTTTATCTATATTTATTCTTTGATAGGATAATTTATAAGGAAAATTATGAAACTTTTAATTGTAGATGATTCAACTATGCTAAGAGATATGTTAACTTATGCTCTTAATGAAGGTGGTTATTCAGAAGTCACAGAGGCTGTTGATGGTGTTGATGGACTTGCAAAAGCCAAACAAACACAATTTGATCTTATTATAAGTGATGTCAATATGCCCAATATGGATGGATTGACAATGATTAGCCAAATAAGAGAACTACCTCAATATAGTAAAACACCTATTTTGGTTTTAACTACAGAGAGAAGTGATAATATGAAAACCAAAGGTAAAGCAGTTGGAGCAACAGGTTGGATTATAAAACCATTTGTTCCGGATCAATTACTAAAAGCAGTAAATATAGTTCTAAGTAAAATTAATTAAAAAGGTGTAAAAAATGTCTGGATTTGATATAACAATGTACAGAGAGATGTTTGTAGAAGAGGCTGAAGAGTTATTTGAATCAGCAGATAATGTATTGCTTGAAGCTGAAAAAAATGGCGATCTTACAGATGAAGAGATGGGGCAATTATTTAGAGATGTTCATACTTTAAAAGGTAGTGGAGCTTCTGTTGAATTAACATATTTTGCTGAATTTACACATGATGTTGAAAATCTAATGGATAATCTAAGAAATCATAAAATTGAATTCAGACCTGAAATGGCTGGAACTTTAATTGATGGTTTAGATGTAATGAAAGAGATTTTACAACTTGAATGTGATGGAGAAATGGATAGAGAAACATTTGACAGTATGTCAACTGAACTATTAACCACAATTAGAGGATATATCAATGGTGATGCACCTACTACAAATGAAGCTCCTCAACAAAACAATGAACCAACACAAGCAACACAACAAACACAACAAGCTGAACCTCAAACATCAAGTAACGCAACAGATTTCAATACAGCACCTTATGGTTATTTTGATGGTGGATTAGCTTCTATTCCTGCATCTAATTCTTCATCTAAAAATTACGGTTTTTTTGGAGAAGATCAATTATCAACAGAAACAGAAACAAATGATGCAAACAATGATTTTGGATTTTTTGATTCTGCAGAGCCAATAACAGCAAATAAAGAAGTTCAACCACAAACCCAACCAAAAGAAACTGTAGTAACACCTACACCTGCACCTCAAGTTCAACAAAAAGAACCTGCTGTTGCAAAAAAACCAGCTGCTACTAAAAAACCAGCTACCAAAGAAAAACCTATCAAAAAATCAGCTGCCACAAATAATATTAGAGTAAATCTTGATAAAATTGACAACCTTATGAATAATGTTGGAGATTTGGTTATTACAAATGCTATGTTAACACAATTTTCAACAACTATTGAAGATAACAAAACTAGAACATCAGTATTAGAACGATTAGAATTACTAGAACGATTTATCAGAGAGATGCAAGATTCTATTATGAGTATCAGAATGGTACCAATGGAATCTATATATTCAAAATTTCCAAAAGTTGTAAGAGATATATCTAAAAAACTTGGTAAAAAAATTGATTTTAAACATGATGGAGATTCAGTTGAAATTGATAAAGCTATGATTGAAGGATTAACAGATCCATTAATGCATATTATTAGAAATTCACTTGATCATGGACTTGAAACACCTGAAGAAAGAAAAGCAGTAGGTAAAAGTGAAACAGGTAGTATTCTTATATCAGCAGAACAAGCAAATGGTCAAATGATTATATCTATTACAGATGATGGTAGAGGGGTAAATTTTGAAAAAGTTGCTCTAAAAGCGCTTGAAAATGGTGCAATTGATGAAAACCAATATAATACAATGACAGACAATGAAAAAGCTATGCTTATATTTGGAGCAGGATTAAGTACAGCTGAAGAGATTACAGAAATATCTGGTCGTGGTGTTGGTATGGATGTTGTAAAAACAAATATCCAAAAACTAGGTGGAGTTATAAAACTTGACACAGAAATGGGTAAAGGTACAACTATTACTATTATGTTGCCACTTACACTTGCTATTTTGGATGGACTTGATATAGCAGTTGGAGATAGAAAATATATTTTACCTTTAAGTTCTATTGTAGAATCACTTCAACCAACATCAGATATGATTAAGCGTATTGGAGATGGTACTCAAGATTTATTAATGTTAAGAGAAGAATTTATCCCTGTAGTTAGATTATATCAACTATTTAATGTGAAACCAAAACATACAGTTTTAGAAGATGGTATGTTGATTGTTGTAAAATCTGGTGCTACTAAAATAGCTATGTTTATAGATGAATTTTTACATCAACATCAAGTTGTTGTAAAACCTTTAGATAAAAACTTTAGATCTGTAGCAGGAATTGGTGCAGCTACAGTTAGAGGAGATGGTAGTATAGGATTAATTTTGGATATAGTTGGATTAATAGAAGTACAAAAAAGTTATGAACACAGTATAAGTAATTTTAACAATGCTGAACAAAAGGTATCCTAGTGAATAATAATAAAGAGGTTCACAAAAGAGTTAAAAATATTTTATACACTCTTACAGGGATCTCTTTAGCTGATAATAAAGATATTATGATTACCAATAGATTGGATAAATTAATCAGAAATACCAATTTTAAAGGTGACATTAATCTTTTACTTGATCAAATTGAAAAAGATGGAAAATATGTAACTGATTTTATAAATACTTTTACAACCAATAAAACTCATTTTTTTAGAGAAGATTTTCATTTTGTAGATCTTAAAGATAGAGTATTACCACAATTTGCACAATCAAATCAACAAATCAATATGTATTGTTCTGCTGCATCTACAGGAGAAGAGCCATACTCTATGGCTATCACAGTAAAAGAGTGTTCTCCAACACTAAAAGCTTCTATTATTGCCACAGATATAGATACAGAAGTTTTACAACAAGCAGCAAATGGTGTATATAGATTTCAAAAAAGTTCAAGAGAATTTCCTTCTTGGATAAAACCTCAAAAATATTTTAAACGACGAATTCAAAAAAGTTTATTAGGTGATGAAATTTTAATAAAAGTAAATAATGAGATTAAAGAGATGATTACATTTGCACAAATGAATCTTAATGATCCACAATATCCTTTTCAACCACATCAATTTGATGTTATATTTTGTAGAAATGTATTGATTTATTTTTCTTCAGAGGATCAAAATACTATTTTAAAAAAACTTTTTAAACATTTGAAAGTTGGTGGTACCTTGTACATAGGACATTCAGAATCTCCACAAGATTTAGTAAATTATACTAAGCGTGTTGGACAAAATATTTTTGTAAAATTAAGAGATATATAAATTGTTAACAATAGGTCATAAAGATGGTAGTATAGAAAAAATACCATCATCAAGTATAACACAAATAACAAAAGGTTACAAAACACATACTGTTATCGGGGGAGAATTTGCTGTTGTTCATGATAGTGAAAATATAGCTCTTAAAACACTTCTTGGATCTTGTGTTGCCATTATGTTTTATGATAGAGTACAAAAAATAAAAGGTATGAATCATTTTTTATTACCAAATACATCGAATAACAATGATGATATGAAATATGGATTATACTCAGTAGAAGCTATGCTAAACGAAATGTATAAAATGGGATGCAAAAAAGAAAATATGGCAGCTAAAATTTCTGGTGGTGCTGATATTGTAAATGTATCTTTATCTTCTAAAAGTATAGGACAAAGAAATGTGGAATTTGCACTTGATTTTTGTTATTCTGAAAATTTTCAGATTTTATCAAATCATACAAGAGGAACACAAGGACGAGTTATTTTATTGACTAATAATTTTGAAACATTTATTAAAAATATGCAAAACGACACCACTACATCTACTGTTGCAAGAACAGAACAAACTTTACAAAACGAACTTTCAACAAGAAAACCTGCTATTGCAGAATATGTCAGTGGTACAGGTATTTTTGATCTTGATGAAAAACCATCACAACAAACTATGGAAATAGAACTTTTTTAAGGAATAAACAATAATGTACACAGTTTTAGTAATAGATGATTCTGCTTCAATGAGAAGAGTTATAAAAGATATGATTGATCATATTGAAGATTTTAAAGTTGTTGATACTGCTGTTGATGCTTATGAAGCTAGAGAAAAGATTAAACAACTAGAACCTGATTTGGTTACTATTGATTTGAATATGCCAAAAATGGATGGTGCAGTTTTTTTAAGAAATTTAATGAAACTTCATCCAATGCCTGCTGTTGTTATTTCTAGTCAAAGTGCAAGAGGTAATGATATATTTGATGATGGTGCTGTTGGATTTATAGAGAAACCAAAATTAGGTGAGCCTTTAAGTGAATTTAGTGCTAGAATAAAAGAAAATCTTTTAAACTTAACTTTTTTACTTCAAAGATATACATTAAAAAAACCAAAACCACAAATAAAACAACAACCACAAACAAACAATAAAAGTGATGTTATAATGGAAAATGGTGTTGAAAAAAAAGTTCACCCAGATGAAGTAATCAAATCAACTCCTGCACTAATAGGTGGAGAAAAAATCATAGGTATAGGATCATCTACAGGTGGTGTTGAGTCACTTTTAAGTGTTTTTAAAACTTTACCAGCAGGATTACCTCCTATAGTTATGACACAACATATCCCTTATGGATTTTCAAGTTCATTTGCAAATAGATTAAATGACCATTCTGATGTGATTGTTCATGAAGCAACAAATGGTATGATTTTGGAAAAAGGTCATGCTTATTTAGCTCCAGGAAATCAACATTTAACCATAGAGAAACAAGGTTCATCTTATGTAACCAAACTATTAGACACTATAAAAGTTAGCCGTCATAAACCAAGCGTAAATGTAATGTTCAGAAGTTTGAATAATGTTGCAGGAAGTAGCACTATGGCTGTGATTATGACAGGAATGGGTGATGATGGTGCTATTGGGATGAAAGATTTATACGATAATGGAGCATATACAGTAGCACAAAGTGAAAAAACTTGTGTTGTATTTGGTATGCCAAAAGTTGCTATTAGTATGGGAGCTGTAAAAGATATATGTGATCTTGATGAAATATCAAAATATATAGTTGAATTTGCACAAAATAAAAGAAAATAAAAGGTCAATACAATGCAACAATTTCAAATAGATAATTTTGAGAACAGTGTTTCACAACTTGAAAAAATAATAAATACAAATAAACAAAAATTAGAAAATTTATTATCTTTGCCAAATAAAACTTATGATAATTTTATAATCCCTTATCAATTATTAAATGAAACATTAGAAGAATTTATCACACCTGTATTTCACTTAGATAGTGTTGAAAATTCTGATTTAACACAACAAATATATTCACAATGTTTACCTATATTATCGGCATATTCGACACAATTAGGACAAAATGAACAATTATTTCAAGCAATTAAAGATATAAAAAATAGTTATTCACATCAATTAAATCAACAACAAAATAAAGTATTAGACAATGAAATTAGAGATTTTATTTTAAGTGGTTGTGGAAAAACAAAAGATGAAAAACAACAGTTAGAAGATATAAACTTACAATTAAGTGAACTAAGTAAAGATTTTTCACAAAACCTTCTTGATGCAACAAATGCTTGGGAAATGATATGTAATAAAGAAGATGTACAAGAGTTACCTAAGAGTGATAAACAAAGTGCAGAATTTATTGATCCTAACGGAGAAACAAAATATAAATTCACATTACAAATGCCTTCATATATCTCATACATCACATATGGAAACAATAGAAAAAAACGGGAAGAGATTTATAAAGCATATTCAACAAGAGCTTCTGAAAATGAAGATATAATTGAACAAATTTTACATCTAAAACATAAAAAAGCAAATATTTTAGGATTTGAAAACTATGCAGAATATTCTTTAGCAACCAAAATGGCAAAAACACAACAAGATGTATTGGAATTTCTGGATCAGTTAGCAACTGCATCAAAACAAAAAGCAATTAAAGAGCTACAAGAAGTAGAACAATTAGCTTTAAAATTAGACAATCTTAAAAAATTAGAATCATTTGATTTGGCTTATTATAGTGAAAAATTAAAAAAAGAACAATACGATATAGACCAAGAATACTACAAACCATATTTTGAACAAGATAGTGTAGTAAATGGTTTATTTGAATTTTTAAATCAATTTTTCAATATCCAATTTACAAAAATCGATGAAAAAGCATGGAATGATAAAGTTAAAGTATTTCATATCTCTCAAAATAATCAATTTATTGGAAAAATTTTCTTGGACTTAGAAGCAAGAGAAACAAAACGGGGTGGAGCTTGGATGCATAATTGGCATACAAAATACAATTTACCAACACAAAAACAAACTCCAAGTGCATTTATAATATGTAATTTCCAACCCTCAACAACCAAACAAAAATCACTTTTAAGACATAGTGATGTAATAACATTATTTCATGAAATGGGACATGCTCTTCATCATCTGTTAACAACTGTAGATCAACCATTTGTAAGTGGTATAAATGGTGTTGCATGGGATACTGTAGAATTTCCATCACAATTTTTAGAATATTTTGCTTATGAAAAAGAGGTTTTAAAAATATTTGCAAAACATTATCAAACAAAAAAAGTATTGGATGATGATGCTATAGATAAACTTATTAAAGCAAAAAATTTCCAAACTGCTTTAGCAACAATACGACAAGTAGAATTTGCAATTTTTGATTTTAAATTATATCAAAAACCTAGAAACAAACAAGAAGTTCAAGATTTACTTAATCAAATTAGACAAAAATATGCTGTGATAATTCCACCTGAATATAATAAATTCCAAAATGGTTTTTCACATATTTTTGCAGGTGGGTATAGTGCTGGGTATTATTCATATAAATGGGCAGAAGTATTAAGTGCCGATGCATTTTATCTATTTAAAGAAAAAGGGATTTTTAATAAATCATTAGCAACAAAATATAAAGAACTGATTTTAGGTAAAGGTGGAAGTGAAGATATGAATAAATTGTATTTTCAATTTGCATCAAGAGAACCAAGTGTGGAATCTTTATTAAAAATTGATAATATTATCAGCTAAATTTTGATAAAATCACCAAATATAATCTAAAGGAATTTTAAATGACAAATACACAAACTATTGAAAAACTAAATGAAGCTTTAAACCAACTAATCGATGCTTATGAAGTATTACAAGATAAAAATAGTGCATTAGAAGATGAGATTGCAGATCTAAAAGCACAAAATAAAGATTTGGAATATAAACTATCAAATTTCAGTTCTACTACACAAGAACAAGAAAGCAAAATGGATGGTATGTTAGGTAAAATTCAAGGTTTATTAAAAAGTTCTAATCCTCTTAGTAATTCTTCAAAACAAAATGAACCACAAGAAGATACTTCTACAGATGATACCACTGAAGATGATAGTATTTTTGATATAAAATTAGATGAACCAAATAACAACCAAGATGATGATTCACAAGATGAACAATCAACTATGCCACAACTTGATTTAGGTAGAATGGAATCATTACTAAACGGATTAAACAATAGATAATCGCCTTGATATATCTTGTAGAACAAAGTAGATTATTATCTACTTTTGATATAACATCATTTGAGCAATTGGAGGAATCTATTTATAATATGGCTCCTTCAATGTGCGAATACTACCTTAATGATTTAACAACATTATCAGAAGAAAACAGTTATTTAAACAGATCAAATATTCAACAAACTATTTATACAGATATGTATAATATACATCTTGATTATAATTTTAATATATATATAGAAACATTAATAAACGACAATCAATATGAAACTGAATCTTTGTGGTAAACTAATATGAAACACTATGAATATATTATTATAGGTGGTGGAATCAGTGGATCATCTATAGCATACCAATTACATCAACACAGTGATTCTATCTTGGTTATTGATAAATTACCTGATATAAAACATAGTGCAAGTGGTGCTGCTGGAGCTTTTTTATCACCTTTGCTAGGGAAACCAAATCAATTTAAAACTTTAGTAAATCAAGCTTTAAAATATTCAACACAGTTTTATAAACAAAACTTTCCAAGTGATATTGACAATTGTGGAACAACAAGAATTCCAAAAAATAAAATTGATGAAGAAAAATTTCAAACATATATACCATATATGGATTTTGATTTTACAAAAGATCAAAAGGGATATTTTTTTAAAGATGCAAGTGTAGTAAACTCTAGTTCAATCTGTAATAATATGAAAAAGAATATATCTACTGAATTAAACTATGAAGTAAAACAGATAAATTATACAAATAATTTATGGTATATAGATCAAAAATATAGTGCAACAAATTTAATTTTAGCTACAGGAAGTTTTACAAACTTGATAAATCAATTTTATATCAATATCAGACCCGTATGGGGACAAAGAATTGTAATTCAAACAACAACAACCGTACCACATAATTATCACAAAGAGTGTTCTGTATCAAGAACAATAAAAAAAGACTCTCAAACAAATATTTTAAGCATAGGTGCTACACACCACCGTTTTATTCAACACCAACCAATAACACAAGAGGATACAGATTTTTTATTAGAAAAAGCAAACGATATAATCAAACTTGAAAATATACAAGTAATAGATACATTAGCTGGTGCAAGAGCTGCTAGTGTTGATTATTTCCCACTTGTAGGATCTATTATAAACAGCAATACCACACTAAAACAATTTCCATATTTAAAACATGGAACAAAAGTGGATTCAAAACGATTTACAAGATATAACAATTTATATATACTAAATGGTGTAGGTGGAAGAGGATTTGTACTTGCTCCATATTTAGCTAATCAATTAGTACAACATATTATTCAAAAATCTGATTTAGACAAAACAATCACTGTGGATAGATTATTTTTAAGAGAGGTAAAAAGGGGCTAAAATCTATAAATTATAGATCCAATTCCCCTACAATATTGATAAATTTAATAAAGTCAAATGGCTTTAATATATAATCAGTTACATTTAATTCATCTGCACTTTTAAGATACTCAGGTTCTGTATGTGCAGACATAATCAAACAAGGTACATTATTGCCATTTGCACGAAGATTTTTAATCATATCAATCCCATTCATAACAGGCATATTTATATCAGTTACTACTAACTGTATATCAGGATCATTAGCAAGAATATCCAAACCTTCTTGACCATTATGAGCTGTTACAAAATTCGCACCCAATTTTGATAAAGTATCACTAATAATTGTGATTAAATCAATCTCATCCTCTACAAAAAGGATCTTTATTTGCTTCAGTTTAGCAATTTTTTCTTGCATAATTTACAACCTTTATGATTTTTCTAATTCTGTTTTATGAACTACAGTTTCTATATCCATCAACACTAACATCTCATTATCTTCCAATCTAACAAAACCTTTTAAATACTTTGATGGTATTGCTGATCCCATATCTGATACAGGTGATAATTGTGAAAGATCTATTTTTTGAACATCATCAACTTTATCTACAACAATACCTATCATTCTATCATCATCAGTAATTACTGCAATTACTGCTGTGTTTTCATTGTACACTATTTCACCTGTGTTAAATTTGATTCTAACATCTAAAATAGGTACAACCTCACCTCTTAGATTAATCAAACCTTTTACCCACTCTGTTGTATTTGGCAAAGATGTAATAATCTCAGGATATGTTAAAATCTCTCTGATTTTTGGTAATTCAATAGCATATTTCATTTGCCCTAATATAAATGTCATAAACTCACTTGGAGTATTTGCTTTTTGTTCATCAAGTGCCATACTGTTTCCTTTTGTATAGTTATATATTGTATTATATCTTTTTAAGCTTAAGATATTTTTTGTTTATCTATAATTTGTGCTTGAAATTGATATTTTGATGTTTCTAATATAACAATATCATCAATATTTTTATCATCAATATCAATAATTTTACCATTTAATGTTGTTTGTACTGTCCCATAAGATATTTTATCGTCCGGATTATTTATATAAAAATTATTTTTATAATTATCTAGTAATGTTTGTTTTTGAGAAATAATATTTTGATAATATTGATTAAAATTATTTTTTAATATATTAATATTTTCTTGTATAAAAGTAAATTTATGCTCCAAAGAATGTTGATAAAACAATTTTCCAAGATTTTCTATCTCAATATTTTTTTGCGCTATTATATTTTGAAATATAGTATTAAATTGGTCAACTAAACTATCACACATAATTTTTAAATCATTGATATTAGGTGTAGCAATTTCTATGGCATTGGATGGGGTACTTGCTCTAACATCTGCTACAAAATCTGAAATCACAAAATCACTTTCATGCCCTACAGCACTAATAATTGGTATAGTAGCTTTAAAAATAGCATCTGCAACTATCTCTTCATTGAAACTCCATAAATCTTCAATACTCCCCCCTCCTCTACCTACTATTAAAATAGCTTTTTTATCAGCAGAAGCTATAGCATCAACTGTTTTGATAGCTTCTACTATGCTATATTTTGCATCATTCCCTTGTACCAATGTAGGCACTATTACCATATTGGCAAGTGGATACCTCATATTTAATATTTTTTTCATATCTTCTATGGCTGCACCTGTATTAGAAGTAGCTACATAGATAGTTTCAGGGTATTGTGGTAATATTTTTTTAATCGATTTATCAAAATAACCTTTGATTTGTAATTTAGCTTTTAATTGTTCGTATGCTACAGCTAATGCACCTATTCCACTTGGTTCTATTTTGGAACATAAAAGTTGATATGTACCTCTAGGGGAATAAACTGTAATACTACCACTTATAATAATTTTTGCTCCAACCTCAAGTCTAAATTTTAAATATTTCGCATTACCACGAAACATCACACAAGATATAGTTGATTTAGAGTCTTTGATAGAAAAATATATATGACCTGAATTATGGTATGTAAGATTTGAAATTTCCCCTTCAACATACACCGAACTAAAAGTTGTTTCAAGTAAACTATTAATTTGATTATTTAATTCAGAAACACTTAATGGCGTAGTCATATTGAACCTTGAGATATTGCTTGGGATACTTTAATAGCTTGATAATGCTCTTTTACATCATGTGTTCTTATAATAGATGCACCTTTTTTAATCCCATCAAGATGGATTGCCAAAGTTCCACTTAATCTATCTTCTACAGGAGTATTTGGAACTATCATATCAATCATAGATTTTCTACTAGCACCCAAAAGTATTTCACAACCAAAATGTTTAAAATGTTCCATATTTTGTAACAACTGTAAATTATGCTTTAAAGTTTTTCCAAATCCTATACCCACATCCAAAATAATATCATTAATACCAAATTTAGTTGCTTTTTTAATTTGTTGTTCAAAAAACTGATCCACTTCATAAACAACATCATCATATATTGGATTATTTTGCATAGTTTTTGGATCCCCTTGCATATGCATAATCACAACTTTAGCATCATAACTTGATACCAACTTAGCAATATTATCATTTGACAAACCTGTAATATCATTAACAATCTTAAATCCACTATCCAAAGCGTATTGAACAACGCTTGGGGTATAACTATCTATACTAAAAACTACATCTTGGTATAATTTTGTTGTTCTTATGGTATCACATATATATTTAATTCTGTTTAACTCATCTATTTGATTAACGGCTTCACTTCCTGGTCGAGATGAAACAGCACCAATATCTATAATTTTTGCTCCATCATCAATCATTGTTTTTATTTTAATAATCGCATCTTCATCTTTATATCTACTATTTTTAAAAAAACTATCATCATTTGCATTAATAACACCCATAATTTTTGTTTCAAATTCTTTTGGTTTTATATAATTTTTTAAAAATTGTGCTACAGTTTTCAATCCAAAAGGTTGGCTTTGTTCTTTTTTTGATAATATTTTCAAATGTTTTGTAGTGGCTATTAATACTACATCAACTGTTTTAGTTAAATTCAAAACCGTACCTCTTGGTACTGCCAAATCAGCACCTATAGATAAAGCATCTTGTTTTAAAATATTTGCACCTGCACTATGCAACTCTTTTATAACAATAGTATGAAGTTTTGTTTTATTTGCTAATATTTTAGCACCTATTGTATCTGTTCCCAAATTTTTAAAATATTGTTTTGGATTTGTTATATCTATTTTATATATTTTCATCTTTTTTGTAATAAATTCAATAATAATGTAGTTAAAATATTAATAGGACGAGAATTTAAATGACATAATTTCAAAGCTGTAGAAAAGCTATCAAGTTGTTTTGTATTTAACCTTATATCGCTTTTTTCCACTTTGTATAAAAGTGCTTCTATAATCTCTTTAGCCTCTTGTTTTGTTACTCTTTGATTTTGTTTCAAAAATCCATATACTTGCTTAAGATCCAAATTTCTTATATCCAATTCACACTGTTTTATTGGTTGTTTTGTTTTAAGATATTGATGTGGCATTCTTGAAAAAATAGTTGGTAATAATCCATTTTTTGATTTGGTAACCAATAAAAAAATAATATTTTTTGGTGGTTCCTCAAAAATCTTTAATAATGAATTTTGTGCTTCTACTTGAAATACATCTCCACCCAAAATAATATATTTTGTACGGTTTACAGCGATATATGCTTCTTTTATCGCCATCCTTGCATGTGGCATAAGAAAATCATTTTTACCATCTTCTTCATTTTGAATAACTCTTGTATCATGTAAAGGTAAAGAAGCAACAAGCTCATTAATATATGATTGAACATCATTAACAATCAAAATAGTTGATGTTTGAAATCTCATATTTATTTGTCAACCTCAATTTGTGCAAATAATGTAGCATCCAAAGTTTTATCAAACAACCTATACATCTGCAATAATTTCATATCCAAAGCTTCATCTGTACTTTTTAGATTAAAACTATTTTGTCTATCTTCATCCAAAAGCCATATAAAAGAATTTTTTGATACTTTTGCAAAAACAGATTTTTTATTTTGTCCACGACCAATATACCAAAAAATATAACCATTTGGAAATGATATATCTAACATATCTTTTATATATTCTACATCATCTTCACTTGTTAATTTTTCATAATTTGGTACAAAATTATTAAAATCATAAAAAGGCAATAATGGTCTGTTGTTGTTTTTAGAATTAATTTTATTGAGAATATATGTTAAAAACCATGATCTATCACTATCTGTAAATATTAATACAGATTTATTGTTATTAATGATATTACCAATAACTTTTGAAACCATAGGAATCCAATCAAATTTTCGTTCTTCCATCCAAGAACCGATATATTTATCTTCCCTTATAGTTTTAACTGTCCAATTTGTAAACTCTTGCAAAAGTTATCCTCTATTTATCCAATTCATAAGCATCATGCAATGCTCTTACAGCTAATTCTGCATATTTTTCATCTATAATCATAGATATTTTTATTTCACTTGTACTAATAATTCTAATATTAATATTTTCACTTGCCATAGCATGAAAAGCTTTACTTGCCACACCTGTATTTGATTTCATACCAACACCAACAATAGATACTTTGCAAATAGCTTCATTGTAATCTATTTTCTCTACATCTGCATCAAACTGTTCCATAACTGTTTTTACTTTGTTTATATCAGTTGTTGGGATAGTAAAATCAAGATCTGCTTTACCATCTACAGCTACTGTTTGTACTATCATATCAACATTTATATCACTTTGTGCCAATGCTTCAAAAATAGATGCTGCAATACCAGGTTTATCTGCAACTTTATAAATACCTACTCTTACTTGATTTTTATCCAATGCTATACCACTAACTACAGGTGCTTCCATAATGTTTTCCTCTTTTGTTATTAATGTTCCCTCAACTTCTGGGGTAAATGAACTTCTTGAAACAAGATTTACATTTAATTTTTTTGCCATCTCTACAGATCTATTTTGTAAAACTTTTGCACCTGATGATGCAAGTTCCAACATCTCATCATAAGATATTTGATCCATTTTTTTCGCTTTTGGTTCTATTCGTGGATCAGTTGTATATATACCATCTACATCTGTATATATTTCACAAATATCTGCTTTGATTGCTCCTGCAATTGCCACAGCTGTCAAATCACTTCCACCACGACCCAAAGTTGTAACTCTATTATCATCAACACTTACACCTTGAAATCCTGCAACAATAATAACATTACCATCATCTAATGCTTTTATCATATTTTGTGTATCAATTTGCTCAATTCTAGCTTGTGTATATTTACTAGTAGTCTTTATACCAGCTTCCCTTCCACTCATAGATGTAGCTTTATACCCTTGTTCATTTAATGCAATAGATAGCAATGCAGATGTTACTCTTTCTCCTGAGCTTAATAACATATCCAATTCTTTTTCACTTGGGTTTTTACTAAAACTATTTGCATATTCAATTAATTTGTTTGTTTCTCCACTCATAGCACTAACTACAGCTATAACTTTATCACCCGCATCAACTTTTGATTTAATAATATTTGCAACATTAGCAATCCTATCAAGATCACCCACACTTGTTCCACCAAATTTTAAAACTCTTAACATTTTAAATATAACCCTCATCTTTGAAATATTTTAATACTTGTTTATATACTGTTCTTTTAAAAAAAGTTATATAATCATTTAATTTATATCTTGGTACAAATTTATACTCACTAAATTCAGGTATCTCTGTATTTATATTGATTTTTGCACCTTTTTTTAATTTAACCAAATAATATTTTTGTGTTTGCCCATCATATGGTGCCATTTTTGCAGCAACTGCAGGTGGAAATTCATAACTTACCCAACCTGGATATGTTGCGATAATCTCTATATCATTTGTTCCTATCTCCTCTTTAAGCTCTCTTAAAAGTGCTTCTTTTGGAGTTTCACCTTTGTCAATACCACCTTGTGGGAATTGCCAAGCATCTTTTATATCAACTCGTGAGGCAATAAATATTTCACATTTTGCAGGGTATGCTGAACTTAAAATAATAGCTGCAACATTTGGTCTATAATTCTTTTTCCCTTTATCTTCCATTAATGTTATTACCTTATAATTATATCCGAAATAATACCCAAAGGATACTTTCAAATTGCTTTTATATATCCATATCCCTTTTTGTGACAGTAAATGTTTTTATTGTTCATTTAATTCTTATACTAATCTTTTTCATCTTAAAACTATTTATATGGAAAAATTAGCAATACAACTAAAACAACAACTAACCCAAACAAAAACTAAAAAATTAAAATCTATATTTATAGGTGGAGGTACTCCTAGTTGTATCAATGCTGATTATTATGAACCTATTTTTACAATACTCAAACCATATATATCAAACACAACAGAAATAACTACAGAAGCCAATCCAAATTCTGCATCAAAACAGTGGTTATCACAAATGAAAAATTTAGGGATCAATAGAGTAAGTTTTGGTGTTCAAAGTTTTGATAACAATAAACTAAAATTTTTAGGACGATCACACAATAAAATCCAAGCAATTCAAGCAATAAACAATGCAAAAGAATTAGGATTTATACATATAAATTGTGATATTATTTATGATACACAATTAGATACAAAACAACTTATACAAAACGATTTGGATATTATACAAACTTTGCCAATAGATCATATTAGCGCATATAGTTTAACCATAGAAGAAGGTACAAAGTTTTTTACAAAACCACAAGTAAAAGTTGATAATATAGATTTAGCAAATTATATTTTCAATCGTTTAAACTCTTTTGGATTTACTCAATATGAAATCTCTAATTTTGCAAAAAATAAAAATGCACAAAGTATTCATAACTTTGGATATTGGGAAAAAGAGGATTATTTTGGAATAGGTGCAGGTGCTGTTGGTACAATCAATAATACAAGATATTACCCATATAAAGATATTCAACAATATATAAACAATCCTTTAGGATATGAACAAATTGAACATATATCTCAAGATGATTCTAAATTTGAAACTATTTTCTTAGGTTTAAGAAGTGCCGTAGGGGTAGATTTGAATATATTTACCCCCAAAGAACAAGAAAAAATCAATATTTTAATAAATCAAAATAAACTCAAAATTCATAATAACAAAATTTATAATTTGGATTTTATGATTACAGATGAGCTAGTATTGTTTATCACAGAATAACCTCTATTTAAATAATGCACTTCCTACTCGTATCATATTTGATCCACATGATATTGCCAAATCAAAATCACTACTCATACCCATAGAACATATTGTTGCTCCATCACAATTATCAAAAATCTGTTTTGTTGTATTGAAACTTTTTTTTATAATATCCCTGTCTTCTGTATGAGCTCCTATACTCATAACACCTTGCAAATTAATATTTACACAATCATTTTTAATTTGTTTGTAAATCTCAATTGCATCTTCTGGCAATACACCTGATTTGGTTTCCTCTTTTGCACTATTAATTTGCAATAAACAATTCATTGTTTTATTTTTTGCTTGCAATTTCTTATTCAATTCATATGCTAATTCTATAGAATCTAAAGAATGAAATAAAACAGGATTAAGATCAATTAGATTATTAATCTTATTTTTTTGTAAAGTTCCTATAAAATGCCATGCTATAGGTAGATGTTCCAACTCTTTTGATTTAAGTTTTAAATCTTGAATTTTATTTTCACCAAATGCTCTTTGACCTGCTTGATAAAGTGTTTGAATATCATCAATATTACTATATTTACTTACAGCTATAAGTTGCACAATATGATGTTGACTATTATGAAGTCTTGCGCTTTCCATAGTTGTAATCACTTTATCCAAATTAGAAATTGCTTTATTTTTATCTAACATTTTATCCCTTTTAAAAAAATCTATTTATATCATTATAAACGCCCAAAATCATCAATCCCAATAAAATAATCCATCCCATTATAGTCAATTGAATCAAAACCTTATCACTTGGTTTTCTTTTTGTAATCATCTCATATAGATTAAAAATAATATGCCCTCCATCTAATGCAGGAATAGGTAATAAATTTAATACTCCTAAGTTTACACTAAGTAAAGCTGCTATTAACAATGTAGCCAATAAACCATTAGCAGATGCATCAGAAATAACTTTACCTATAGAGATAACTCCACCAACCTCACTACTTGGTACAACTCCTGAGATTAATTTTTGAACACCTTTAAAAATCATTTTTGATGCTTGTGCAGTTTGTTCATAAGCATTATTTAACCCATCTAAAAAACCATAAGATACAGTAATAGCTACAGGTGCCGGACGAATTCCTATTAATTTGCGTTTAACATGCTCTTTAAACATATTTTGTGTATCTGTAAGTTTGGCTTTCATCACTAATGTTTTAATTTTATTATCACGTTTGACAGTTATATAAAGCATTTGATTTGTTGATTTAATAACTTTTCCCAAATCATTCCACGATACAATTTGTTTGTCATTTATTTTAATAATTTTATCATTTTTCATCAATCCAGCTTTTGCAGCTGGAGAATTTGGCATCACTTTACCTACTGTTGCACTTAACACTTGATGATCTGACACTGCAATAATAAAATACAATATAAAAGCTAACACAAAATTAGCTCCTGGTCCAGCTACAAGTATAAAAATTCTTTGCAATGGGGTTAATCTATTATAACTATCTTTATCGTTATTTGTTTTTGTAGGGGCCAAATCCTCTTGCCCTTTCATTTTAACATAACCACCAAGTGGGAAAAGTGATAAACTCCATTTTGTACCCATAAACTCTTTTGTAAAAAGTTTAGGTCCAAAGCCTATAGAAAAATCATATACTTTTACTCCTAAAAATCTAGCTACACTAAAATGCCCTAATTCATGAAAAAAAACTAATGCTGATAATACTAATAAAAATGTGATTGTACCCAATGGATCTCCGATATTTGTTTTGTAGATAAAAAAAGCCCCATATTAAATGGGACTTTTATATGTAATAAAGCTAAAATTATTTAACCATAGCTTCTAATTGTTCTTTTGTTACTTTATTAAAGTTAAGATATTTATAAATCTCATCTGTCATTTCAGGTTTAATTTTACCTTTTACAGTAGAAAGATATTCCTCTTTTGTAGGGATTTTACCTGTTAAAGCGACAACAGCAGCAAGCTCTGCACTTCCTAGATAAACTTGAGATCCTTTTCCAAGTCTATTATCAAAGTTTCTTGTAGATGTACTAAATACAAAAGCATTTTGTGCAACTTGTGCTTGGTTACCCATACATAAAGAACATCCAGGGATTTCTGTTCTAGCTCCAGCCATACCAAAGATAGAATAATATCCCTCTTCTATAAGAGTTTTTTCATCCATTTTTGTAGGAGGACAAATCCAAAGTTTATTTGCAACTTTTCCTTCCCCTCTTAAAATCTCACCTGCTGCTCTAAATAATCCAATATTTGTCATACAAGATCCAATAAATACTTCATCAATATCAGTTCTAAGTCCTGCTTCATGAATTTCAGATAAAGTTTTTACATCATCTGGATCATTTGGACAAGCTAAAATTGGCTCTGTAATTTCATTTAGATCAATTTCAATTACAGCAGCATATTTTGCATCACTATCAGCTTCTAATAACTCTGGATTTTCTATCCAAGCTCTCATTTTATCTGCTCTTCTTTGAAGTGTTGCTTTATCTTCATAACCTTGAGCAATTAACTCTTCTATGAGAACAATATTTGACTCAAGATATTCTATAATAGGCTCTTTGTTTAATTTTACTGTACAAGCAGCTGCACTTCTTTCTGCTGAAGCATCAGATAATTCAAATGCTTGTTCACATTTTAAGTTTTCAAGCCCTTCAATTTCAAGAACTCTTCCTGCAAAAATATTTTTCTTACCTTTTTTCTCAACAGTTAAAAGTCCATCTTTTATCGCTTGATGAGGGATAGAATTTACTAAATCTCTTAAAGTGATACCATCTTGCATCTCCCCTTTAAATCTAACTAATACAGATTCAGGCATAGTAAGTGGCATCATACCTGTAACACCTGCAAATGCAACAAGTCCTGATCCAGCTGGGAATGAAATACCTATAGGAAATCTTGTATGTGAATCTCCACCTGTTCCTACTGTATCTGGTAAACAAAGTCTATTTAACCAAGAGTGAATTACACCATCTCCAGGTCTTAAAATAAACCCTTTTCTACTTGTCCAGAATTCTGGAAGTGTATGTTGTAGCTCAATATCAGCTGGTTTTGGATAAGCAGCTGTATGACAAAAACTTTGCATAGTCATATCTGCACCAAAACTTAATGCTGCAAGTTCTTTAATCTCATCTCTAGTCATTGGTCCTGTTGTATCTTGACTTCCAACAGTAGTTGCTATTGGCTCACAATAAACACCAGGTTTTACTCCATCCATTCCACAAGCTTTTCCAACCATTTTTTGTGCAAGTGTAAATCCACTACCATCATCTTCAGGTTGATTTGGTGTCATAAACAGATCAGTTGACCCTAGTCCAAGTGCCTCTCTAGCTTTTGCTGTAAGACCTTTACCAATAATAAGTGGAATTCTTCCCCCTGCTCTCATCTCATCAGGAAGTGTATTTGGAGCTATTTCAAATTCACTTACAACAGCACCATCTTTCTCAATCTTACCTTCAAAAGGTTTGATTGTAATAACATCACCTGTTTCTAAAGCATCTACAGGAGCTTGAATTGGCAAACATCCACTATCTTCTGCAGTATTAAAGAAAATTGGAGCAATAATAGAACCAATTACAACTCCACCTGTTCTTTTATTTGGAACACCTGGTATATCTCTACCCATATGCCATTGTACTGAATTAATACCTGATTTTCTCGAAGATCCAGTTCCTACTACATCACCAACATAAGCTAAAGGATGCCCTTTTTCTTTTAAAGATGCCATAGTTTCAAGCGGATTTTCCATTCTAGCAACTAGCATAGAATTTGCATGAAGTGGAATATCTGCTCTTGTAAATGCTTCTGATGCAGGTGAAAGATCATCTGTATTTGTTTCGCCTGGAATTTTATAAACAGTAACTGTAATATCCTCTTCAAGTGCTGGTTTATTTGTAAACCACTCACCAGCAGCCCAAGATTCAATAACTTGTTTTGCAAATGGATTACCATGATCCATAATCTCTTTAACATCATTAAATGAATCATATACTAAAATAGTATTTTTAAGCTCGTCTGCTGCTGCTTGAGCCACCTCTACATGTATATTTTTTAATGCTTCTACTAAAGGACCTACATTAAATCCACCTAACATCATACCTAAAATTTTAATCGCTTCTATTTTATCAATTGCATGAGAATGTGCATCACCTTGCACTATTGCATTTAAAAATGCTGCTTTTACATAAGCTGCATCATCAACACCAGCTGGAACTCTATTTTTAAATAGATCCAAAAGATATTCTTCATCTTCTATTTTATCTACTTTTAATAACTCTACAAGCTCTGATACTTGCGCTGCTGTCAAAGCCAACGGTGGAACACCTAATTCTGCTCGTTCTTGTGTATGTTTTTTATAATCTTCTACTAAACTCATAAAAGTCCTTTTTGTATAATTTTTCAGGTAACATTTTATCAAAATTTAGCTTAGATATTTTAGCTTGTTACGGTTAGTTATGTAGGTTAATATTTATGTTTAGATATGTAACATTATGTAATGAAGAAAATTTAAAACAGTTATAAAACTATTTCAAATACAGCTCCACCATCTTCATTATAAGCTTTTATAGTAGCATCATTTTCAGATATAATTTTTTGTGCCACATTTAATCCTACTCCCATACCTGAAGATTCTTTTGTAGTTTTAAATGGTTCAAAAATATGATCTATAATATCATTTTTAATACCACCTGCATTGTCTTTGAATATCACTTTTACTTTATTGTCAGAAGTATGTGAGATAAAAATATCAAGTCGTCTATCTTTAAATTCTTTATATTTAAGTAGTTCATCCATCGCATTATTAATAATCACAATCCAAACTTGCTCTATGCGTTGTTTTTGCACTTTAGCTAAATAAACTTCACCATTTTTATCCAACAATGTATTAAATTTTACATTATTCAGATATATATCAGATATATGTTTTGATTTGTTGTATGTCATAATCAACGCAACCACGATAGTAGAATATATATTTGTTGTTTCTTTTTGCATTTTTGGACTAGATGCCATCTCTTTCATAGATGAAATAATATTTTCTATCCTTGTTATCCCATCTAAAATTAATTTAGAATCATTTAACATACTTGTTTTCAACTCTGAATCTTCTAAATCCTCTATATCATACTGCATCATTTCAAATGTTGCTTTAATATATGTTAATGGAGTATTAATTTCATGAGTAATACCTGCAGCTAATTGACCAATACCTGCAAATTTTGCATTTTTGATTTTTTCTTGTTGTTCTAATTTAACTTGTTCTTCTAATTTCTTTTTAGCAATTATTGGAAAAACATTTTTTTTAATAATTTCAATTAATTTTCGTACATCTACAGGTTTATTAATATATCCCGTTACACCTACATCAATTGCTCTATGTAAAAAATTAGTATCATTATGAGCTGTTGTAATAACCATAGGGATAAAAGGGGAAATCTCTTTAATACGGTCCAGCATATCCAGACCATTTAATTTTGGCATATTAATATCAGTGATAATCAAATCAATTTCATCTTGATATTCTTTAAATAACTCTAATCCTTCTAAACCATTTGTTCCTAAATAAATTTTATGAAACAATGGTGTAAGAAGTGACATTATAGCACTTTGGATACTATCTTCATCTTCAACATATAAAATTGTTATATCATTAAACATCTACATACCTAATTGATCTAAAATTTTACCCTCTACATCTCTTAAACTAATAAAAGGTTTAGTTACATAATCATCAGCACCTAATTTTTCACATTCTAAGACTTTATCCAAAGTTGAAAATGCTGTCATCATAATCACTTTAGTCCCTTTATGATGTTCTTTAACATTTGTTAAAATTTCTACACCATTTATCTCTGGCATCATAATATCTGTTAGAACCAAATCAACTTTATTAGTTTGTAAATATTCTAATGCTTTTTGAGGTCTTGTAAAACTTACAACATCAAACATTTTTTTTCTACTGAAGAATTTTTCAAGTACATTTAAAATATCTTGTTCATCATCAATCATTAAAATTTTATGTTTATGCATCATTATCCCCATTTTTACAATTTTCTATTTTAACAACATTTAATGATGATATAACTTTTTCAATCAATTGTTCTAATACTAAAGCTTCAGATATAAAAGTACTACTACTTAAGTCATCACTTTTATTATGTTTCACTAATTGGTGTACTTTATGATGTGCTTCTTTCATATCTGCCCAATTTTGTGTTTTAGTATATTCTTTATTTTGTTGTTCTGATTGATCAATCCAATGTCCAAGCGCACAACCATGTTCATCTTTTATAGTATTTGATGCAACTCCTGTTGCAAAATTTGTATCTTTAAAACTAATATGATCTAATTGCAATCTATTAATTTTGTAAGTTACATCTATATCACACACTTGTTCTCTGGTTTCTTCTCTATATGTTACATGTTTTGAAACACTCAATAATCTTTGAGATAAATCTTGTACCTCAGAAGCCATACGATCTATATGCGCAGCTTCTGATGCACTTTCTTGTGTATTTTTATCAATAGTACTAATTGCAACATTAATTTGCCCTATACTTTTTGATTGTTCCATACTAGCAGTTGACACTTCAATAGTCATATCTTTTGTTTGAGAAATTTTTTCTATAAGTGTATCATATCCTTGAATCATCTCAGTTGATATATCTTTTCCATCGTGTGCTTTTTGTGTAGCACTTTCTACAAGTGTTTTAATCTCATTTGCTGCTTCTGCACTTCTACTTGCTAGGTTTCTTACCTCTTGAGCAACTACAGCAAAACCTTTTCCAGCTTCTCCAGCAGTAGCTGCTTCAACTGCTGCATTAAGTGATAAAATATTTGTTTGGAATGCAATTTGATCAATTACACTAATTGCTTCATTTATCGCACTTACTTGTGAATTAATCTCTTCCATTGAAGTTGCTGTTTTATTAGCTAATTGTTTACCATCAATCGCAGCTTTATTAGCCTCATCAGCCAATGATGTCATTTTGTTTACTTTACTTACACTAGATTGAATATTTGCAGAAATCTCTTCTATAGCTGCTGCTGTTTCCTCTAATGAAGCAGCTTGTTCACTTGCATTTTTAGATAATGAAGCTGATGCTTTAGATAAAATATTAATAGTTTCATCAAGTTTTTCACCTGCTATAAATATAATAGACAATAATTCTGATGAATTATTTCCCAATGCATCAGTAAATTTAATAATAGAACCTATAGTTCCAGATGTATTATTATCAGATACTTTATGATTAAAATTACCTATACCATATTGATTTAATGCATCATTTACCTCTTTTAATTTACTACCTAATTGTTCAATCATATCATTAATAGTATCTCTTAATTCATTAGTAACTCTACTAGAGCTTTTTTGTTTTATTTTATAGTTAAAGAACCCTGTTTTTACCATTTGAATAACTTCTTCTGCTTCTTCAACCACAAGCTGATCTTCTCTCATAATATCTCTTACATATTGTAAATAAATATTAAATGATTTAGCAACATCTCCAATTTCATCATTTGATTTTACTTCAATATTTTGTTCTGCACTTGTAAATTTAATCAATGCATGAATAGATTGTTGTAAAGTTTCTATTGGTTTACTGATATATTTTACCAAAAAGAAAATAACCAAAATAGTCATCCATCCAAGAATTGTTGAAATAACAATATTATTAACTATAATATTATAAAGATCATTATCAGAATCTTCAAGTGAAAATGTTAAATCAAAAACACCTATTACATCACCTTCAGCCTGATTTGCATGACACATTAAACAATCTTTTTTTGCAATCATTGGTTTTATCATTCTTAATGAATGTCCATTTTGACTTTGTTCTACAACTTTAGATTTTTTATCTTTCATCACTTCTAATACTAAAGGATCTGTTGTATATTTACCATCAGGATCGTACATTTCCAAAAGTTTTTTACTTTTTGCAACAACAAGTTTACTAACACCTGGAATTTGTTTTGCTTCCTCTTCAGATTTTGCAATAACAGCAGGATCACCTGAATTCATAGCATTTCTCAAACTTTGAAAAATAGCTGTATTTAACATATTTAGATTTTTTTTCGTAACTTTAATACTACTGTTTGATACATTGTTATATATCAATAACATACTAATAAACGAACTAATGGTCATCAAAATAAACATTGATGCCATAATCTTATATCTAATTTTTGAAGTGATTAATTTCAACATGATACACCTTTAAAATATTTTATATTACAAGTATATCAAAATTAAATATAAATTTTTATTAATACTTATTAAAAAATCTAGTAATCAGTAGAATAATCACTATAAGAAGAAGTATTCCATATGTTTTATATTCTTGAAGATAATCCAATACAATATTACCCAATAAATATGAACTCAAACCAACGATTAATGTCCATATAATGGTAGCTAACAGATTAAATATAAAAAACTTTTTTGTATCAAATTTAGTCAATCCTATAGTCAGTGGAATAAGTGTTTTTATCCCATAAATATATTTTTGTAAAAAAATTGTCAAAATGCCATATTTTCTCATCATTAAATGAGCCAAAGCAATTTTTCTTTTATATTTTTGCATCATTTTTTTTGCATATTCTTTATTGTTTCGTGCAATAGTAAATAAAAACTGATCACCTATAAAATTAGAAACTAATGCAACTATAAGTACATAATATATATTTAATTCACCACTATATGCAAATATAGCTGCAATAGCAAGACCCAACATCCCACCACCGAAGCTATATAAAAATAAAGCTATATAGCCCCAATCGTGTATAAAAGATTCCATTAAGCTTTTATCCCAAAAAATTCCAATGCTTCAAGTTGATCATCATCTAAATCTGATAAATCTAGTCGTTTAATTGAATCAATTATAAAAGATTTTATTTGTTCTCTAACTTTTACTATATCTGAAACTATAACAAATCCGTTAAATCCCATAGGATGATCATTATAATAAAGCTCTCCTTCACAATTTTCTTCAATAAATTCTGCAATAGTTCTATATGTTATTTCCTCAAAAGTTGTTGCATGCCAACCATAAGATTCTATAACCTCATCTGTAAAAAGATCTATTCCATCGTTAGGATGATCATGATACAGATATTTATCTTTATTTTGTGCTATTAAATCTAAAAACTCTTGTGGCTTTTCTATTTCTATCTTTTCCACTTAAAATGCTTTATTCATAATAGTATTTAATCTGCTTGTAAAAGCAACTGTATCTTTTATCTCCATACCTTCTGCCATTTTTGCTTGATCTAAAAGTAACCAAGAGATAGTTTCTATCATATCTTTATCTTCTGTTTTATTCAATTTTTCCACAATAGAATGTGTAGGATTAATTTCTAAAATAGGAGCTGATTCAGGAACTTCTTGACCCATAGCTTTCATCATAGCTGCCATTTGTGCCATAGGATCATTTGGATCTTTTACAACACAAGATGGTGAATCACTAAGTCTTGATGTTGTTTTTACATCTTTTACCTCTTCACCTAAAACCTCTTTGATTTTTTCAACTATATTTTTAAATTTTTCTTCAACCTCTTTTTGTTCCTCTTCATTTTGTTCAACTTTTGGTGGCTCACAAGAAGTAATATCTTTGAATTCCCATTCTTTATATGCTCCAATAGAAGGTGTAATAACCTCATCTATCTCTTTATCATCCAAAATCAATACTTCAATATTGTTTTTCTTATACGCTTCAAGAAGTGGTGAGTTTCTAAGAACTTTTTCATTATCACCTATAATATAATAAACAGCTTTTTGCTCTGTATCAGCTCTCTCTTTATAATCTGCCAATGATGTCATTTTGTCATTATCATTTGTTGACTTATATCTTACAAGTTCTAAAATAGCTTCTTTATTTGTAAAATCTTGATAAATTCCCTCTTTTAGTGGTCTATTATATTGAGCGATAAACTCTTTATATTTTTCTTCATCTTTACTTAGCTTTTTAATTTCACTTAATATTTTTTTCACTGAAGCTTGTTTGATATTTGCCATAATTTTATTTTCTTGTAAAATCTCTCTACTTACATTTAATGGTAAATCTTCACTATCGATTATACCTCTTACAAATCTTAAATATGTAGGAAGTAGTTCTTTTTCATCATCTGTGATAAATACTCTTTTAACATAAAGTTTAACTCCAGGTTGATAATCAACTCTATACATATCCATAGGAGCTGTTTTTGGGATATAAAACAATGTTGTATATTCGTTTACACCTTCTGCTTTAGTATGTACATAAGCTAAAGGATCTTGACTATCGTGTGATATTGTTTTATAAAACTCATTATATTCTTCTTTTGTTACTTTACTCTTTGGTCGTGTCCATAATGCAGTAGCTGCATTAATTTGTTCTGTTTTATTTTCAATTGTTTTTTCAGGTTCTTTACCAGCTTCTTTATCTTCATCACTTAGCTCTTTTGTTACCTCTTCATTATAATTTAAAAAGATTGGATACGCTATATGATCTGAATATTTTTTTACTACAGATTCAACTTTGTATTTTGATGTATAATCAGATGCTTCTTCATCTTTTAGTTTAATATAGATAATTGTACCTGTGTCATCTTTTGTACATGAAACTAAATCATAACTACCTTGTCCATCACTTGACCATTTGTAAGCTTGAGTTTCTCCTGCTTTTTTAGATATAACATCTACTTTACTAGCTACCATAAATACAGAATAAAATCCTACTCCAAATTGTCCTATAAGATTGCTATCTTTTGCTGCATCACCTGTAAGACTTTCTACAAAAGATTTTGTTCCTGATTTTGCAATAGTTCCTATAGAAGATATAAGTTCCTCTTCATTCATACCTATACCATTATCAATTATAGTTATTGATTTATCATCTTCATCTATTTTAATAGTAATTTTACCTTTAAAATCAGCATATTGTTCTTTTAAATTATCTTGAGTAAGTCTTAAATAATTTAATTTATCTATTGCATCTGATGCATTTGATACAAGTTCTCTTATAAAAATTTCTTTATTTGAGTATAAAGAATGTGTCATTAGTTGTAGTAGTTGCCCTACTTCTGTTTGAAATTGATGTTTTGCCATATTTCTCTCCTATTAATTATATAATTTTAATTTTTAGAATGAAATATTAACATAAGAATATAAAAGGAAGCTAAATTTTTAAAAATAATTAGCACTTTATATTACAGAGTGCTAATTATTTTTATTCATCTATACAAATTTCACCCAATACCATATATTTAATTGTACTTAATGCCACAATTGTTATTACCACTGTTGCAACAATCATAAATAATAATGCAAAATATTTATATAAAACCAATTTTGTAATTTTATATGCTAACATTGATGATATAGTTACAGCAGTTAACGGGAATGTAAAAGCCCACCATGAAATAAAAAACTTCAATCCCAGAAAATTTTTATACATAAAAAATAATAACAATGTAAAAAATATAGCTAAATTATATAATATACCACCAAAGAGATCAAATTGCCCAAACATTTTTACATATGCTATAAACCCAATAGAAGGTGGAGCAACAAAAATAAATAATGTTGGCATAAATTTTCCAACTAATTGATGATGAAATATAATTCTATTTATCAATATAGCAGTTAAAATAATCCAAAAAAAGATTCCAACAGCAAAATAATATGTTAAATAATGTATATCCAACATATCAGAACCAGCTACAGGAACCAATACATTTCCAACTATTGGTATAAACCATGCAGGATTTGAATGATGTAATTCCAAATTATTATTTATCCAAAAACTAATAGTATAAAATGTAAAAAAAGTTTGCAATACAGTGCCTATTAAAAACAAATAATAAGCTACAGTATGATTAATAGGATGATACACAATAGATACCAACAATGACGATATAGCAATAGCAGCAAAAAAATTTATCCGTACAGGATGTTTAAATTCACTTTTAACCATAGATGGATACAAAATTATTTTAACTATATAAACCAATGTTATAATTATAAATATAACACTAACTAAAACCACAAGTGAATTACCAATACTACTACTGATACCAAAAAACTCTTCAGCTTTTTGATATACTATCGTAAGTCCTGCTAATCCCATAACAATAGCAAACATCATTACAGGAAAATATTTTAATCGATTTTGTGTCATTTGTTATTTGTTTGCTACAGATTTTGCCCATGTTTCCATAAGATCTATTAATTGTTCTTTTGGTGGTTCTAAAAATTCAATCATAAATGAATTTTCCAATTCACATACACCTATACTTCTAGGTCTTGCTGCCAAAATCTTTGTACTTGGTATAGCTGGTCCAAAACAAAAAATAAGATTTTGTGCATCTTTAATCTCTGGTGCAATATTACCATCTAAATTTTTTGTATGTGTATAATGATCAAATGTAGCAATATACCCTGCAACTTCATGTTGATCTACTAATGTTTTTAAATACTCAATAATCTGTGATACAGATGAATAAGTTGTTTCACTTTTTTGTATTTCCAAAGTATATACCGGATATTTATCCATAAAAATTGTTTTTTTCAATTTTTTCTCCTATTTTTAAAATGGCAAGGATTATACTTGAAAAAAGTTTAACTTATCTTAAATATAAGTTTTAGTTTTAGATGATTAATATATAAAAAAGTTAGAATTTAATCTACCTTTTTTATACTCCATGAGATAGTTTGTCCAAATTTCATAGGGACAACAAGTTGTTCTTTAAAAGTGTATTGTGCAGGAACTTGAAAATCTTGTTTGATTAATGTAACAGATTTATTTAAATGTTTCATATTGTATATATTACATGCATTATTACTAACAAAATTTTCTAAATTATCTAAAGCATTATTTTCATCAAATAGTTGAGCTAATACCTGTAAAGCAATAGGTGCTGTAAAGACTCCAGCTGCACACCCACAAGATTCTTTTGCCACTTTTGGATGTGGAGCAGAATCACTACCAAACATAACTTTTGAATCTCCACTTAAGGCAAGTTCTAATAATGCTTCTCTATCTTCATAACGCTTTGCAATAGGTTTACAAAATAGATGTGGCTCCAACATTCCACCTGCAACATCATCAAGCGTAATTAACAAATGATGTAATGTGATAGTGGCATATAGATTATCATATTTTTTTAATAACTGTGTTGCAGCTTTTGTTGTAATATGTTCCATAATAATTGTTAATTTTGGAAATGCAATAGCTAATTCTTCATATACACTCATAAATTCAGCTTCTCTATCCATAACAAAACCGTTTGTTTCACCATGAACACAAAGAGGAATTCCAAGTTCACTCATAGCATTTAGTGTTGGAGCAAGTGCCACTGTATCTATAGTTTCTACTCCCCCTTCACTATTCGTTGTAATTCCAGCAGGATATAATTTGATAGCTGAAATCTCATCTTTAACATCTTGCAAAAACTCTTTTGTATAAGGTTTAAAAAATAGTGTCATAAAAGGGATAAAATCATCATCTCCTATTGCATCTAAGATTCTATTTTTATATTCAATTACAGATTCTTTTGTATCCACAGGTGGTACAAGATTTGGCATAATAATAGCTCCAGCAAAAGTTTTACTACTTAAAGGAGCTACTAAATTTAACATCTCTTCATCTCTTAAATGAAGATGCATATCAAATGGACTGTTTATTATTATCTCTTTCATAATATTATTTACTACTTTTTACTATTTGTTCAATTTTTTCTTTTAATTGTTTTTGTGTAAAACCAAATTTCTCAAACAATTTATTTGCAGGAGCCGATCCACCAAAACTTTCCATACCTATAAAATGATCTGCAAATTTATACCACTCATAAGATGAACTCATCTCTATTGCTATTTTGATAGTATCAGGTTTGATGATTTCATTTATATAATCTTGTGATTGTTCACAAAGCAGATCAAAACAAGGAACAGATACGATATTACAGTTTATCCCAGCAACTTCCAAAGCACAGGCTGTTTGCAATGCTTCCATAACTTCTGAACCACTAGCAAGAAGTGTTACTGTTGCATTTTCCCTTTGAGCTAGTAAATATCCACCATTTTGAACATCTCCGTAAACTCTTTTATCTTTTAGTGTCATAAGTTTTTGTCTTGACAATACAAATCCTGTAGGAGCATTCATAGTAAGTGCTTTTTCCCAACATTTTACATTTTCACTTGCATCAGCAGGTCTAAATGTATAAAAATTTGGCATTGCTCTAAATTGAGCTAATTGTTCGATAGGTTGATGTGTAGCACCATCTTCTCCAACTCCAATAGAATCATGTGTCCAAATAAAAGGTTGAGCAATATTTGACAATGCAGCTACCCTAGCAGCTGGTTTTAAATAATCACTAAAAATAAAAAATGTTGCTGTATAAACTTTGAACAATCCATATAAATTCATAGCATTTGCAATAGCTGCCATAGAGTGTTCTTTGATACCAAAATGGATATTTCTACCTTTTGGAAAATCTCCAAGTCCAATAAGTTCTGTTTTATTTGATGGTGCCAAATCTGCACTACCACCTAAAAATGACGGAACTGCTTTTGCTATAGCATTCAAAATTTTATGATTTGAATCTCTTGTAGCAACCATAGATCCCTCTTCAAATGTAGGGTAAACTACTTTTGAATAATCAGGATTTAACAATGCATTTAAAGTTTCGTTTTGTTCGCTAAGTGGTAAATCTTTTTTTACCAATTTATCCCAAGCTTTACTCAATAATGCACCACTTTGTGTTTTATCAAAAGCTTCTTTTACATCTGTTGGGATAACAAAAGTTTGTTCAGGATCAAAACCAGCTTTACTTTTAGAAGCTTTTATCTCATCTTCCCCTAATGGAGCACCGTGCGTATGATGACTACCTTCTAATGTAGCTGCACCTTTACCTATACTTGTTTTTGCAATAATCAATGTTGGTTTATCACTGTTTCTACTACTTGTAAGAGCTTTGTCAATAGCTTCAAAATCATGCCCATCTATTGTGATTACATCAAAATTAATCGCTTCAAATCTTTTGGCTACATCCTCACTCCAAGCAATACTTATATCCCCTTCGATTGTAATATCATTACTATCATAAATCAAAGTTAAATTTGACAATTGTTGATGTCCTGCTGTTGAAAGTGCTTCATAAGAGATCCCCTCTTGCAAATCTCCATCTCCACACAAACAATAAACATGATGATCAATAATTTTTGCTGTTTGACTATTTAGACAATATGCTGCATATTTAGATGCAAAAGCAAATCCAACAGCATTTGCTATCCCTTGTCCTAATGGTCCTGTAGTAATCTCAACTCCACTTGTATGTCCATATTCAGGATGTCCAGGAGTTAAAGAATCCAATTGTCGAAATTCTTTTAAATCTTCAATTTTAACATCAAATCCCCAAAGATGTAACAATGAATAAACCATACTAGATGCATGACCACCAGAAAACACCAATCTATCTCTGTTTAACCATTTTGTATTATTTGGATCTAATTTCAGATGTTTTGATAATACTGTAACTATATCAGCCATACCCATAGGCGCACCTGGATGTCCAGAATTTGCCTTTTGTACCATATCTGCTGCTAAAAACCTAATCGTATTTGCCTGTTTTGTAAGTAATTGTTTAGACAATTTTATATCCTATATAATAAATTTTTCACATTATATCTAATTTTTAGTAAATAGTTTCTAACATCTTTTTATTTGTATTGTAAATATTTTTTTTAATCATCTTAGCTAAATAATTTTGTTCTTTTTTAGTAATAGTTTCATTTTTGTATAATTCTGCCAATATTGCACTTGTAGTTCTTTGTAAATTTATTGATATATCTACTATAGATATATTTTTTCTAAACAAACTTTTTAGTTTGATTTTATCTTCTAATGACCATTTTAACCCTTGATTTTTTAATCTACCCTCTTGTTGATTTCGTTCTTGTCTTACTGTTTGTTTTAATTTTTGATCAAGTTTTGATATTTTTATATCTTTTTTGGTTTTGATTTGACTTTGAATTAAAATATCTTTTTTAGACTCTTTTATCCTTGTATTTATCAATTTTGCAATATTATTTGATAACAAATAATGAAAATTTTCACTATCTTTAATCAAAACTTTTTTTGCTCTAGTAATAGCCACATAAAATAAATTAAATTCATCTATAAGATCATTATTAATTTTGTGTTTATACATATCATTTTGAAATGCTTTTAAACTATTGTATCCACAATCAACTATAATATCAGCAAAATCAATAAAATCATCTGCTATAGTTACACTATCCCACTCCAAACCTTTTGCAGTATGTGCTGTTGTTAAAAATAATATCTCGTTGATTCTTTTATCAAATCCATTATTTATACGATTATTCCAAGCATTATAAAACCTTTTTGATATATCCATAAATTGAAAAATTTTATTACCATACTCTTTTGCTACTTTTATTGCAGATTTTAGTTCAAAATCATCAACTTCTTGAATATATTCTATTAATTCATCTTCATTCATAAAATCTTTTAAAAAATAGTGTTGTTTAATATGTTGTTTTTGATTTGTTAGAAAGTAATAAACTTCTATAGTCAAATTAAAAATTTCATAAGGATCTCTAATTGTTACAAAAGGTTTTTGCAACTCAATCCTAGTAGCAATAATAGATATTAAAGTTGCATTAGTACGGGATATATAACCATAACTTTTTATATTGGTTATATCATTGTTATTTATTACTGTAATTGGTTCTTGCTCATTTTTAAAATTTTCTAATAAAATATTTGCAAATGATGCTATAGTGGTATTAAATCTAAAACTACAAGACAAATAAAAACTTTTATCAAATTTAATTTTATCAAGTGCATTTTTGCTACCTCTAAAAGAATAAATTTGTTGGTGTTGATCCCCTACACAAATTTTTACCTTACCATTTAAAGCTTCAAATATAGCTAGGGTTACTTCATTGGTATCTTGTGCTTCATCTAGCATAACAATATCATAATTATATTGAGGAATTTGTTTTTGAACCAACAATAAATAATAATATTTCAAATAAAAACTATGTGTTGGTTTCATTTGTCCAACTAACATAAAATCAAACATTTTTTTTGCAATACGATGTTCTAAATCATTTTTTTTAATCTCAATATTAGCATTATTGCAAAAATTATCAAATATTTTCAAAGTAACAACTGCTTGATTGTATGAAATTTCAAATTTTTTAGATATATCAATAGGACGATAATGCACTAAAGATGTCAAATCTATATTTGTATATTTTTTAATAGCACCATATGCCATTCCATGAGTGGTTTTTACATAGGTATTTTGTGGAAATTTATCAATAGCCTCATTTTTAATTGCACTATTAAATGCAAGATATAATATTTTCATATTACTATAATATGTAGATATTAGTTTTAAAGTGGATGTTTTCCCCGATCCTGCAAAAGCATTTATTTTGATATTACTATATTTCTTTATACTATCTATAATATTTTGTTGCTGTTGTGTAATTTTCATATGCAAATTATAATATAAATTTTTATGAATTTATAAAAACATTGCAATTTGCAATATTTTTTTATATTATTTAAAAAATTTGTTAAAATTTCATTATAAATTTATCAAAAGGTTGAATTATGTCAAAAATGTCAAGATTATTCAGTGCATCTTTAAATGGACTTGATGCAATAACTGTTGATATTGAATCAACATTTACAAATGGATTACCAAGCTTTTCTATCGTAGGATTAGCTAATACTGCTATTCAAGAGAGTAAAGATCGTATAAAATCAGCTTTATTAACCAATGATTTTCAATTTCCTCCAAAAAGAATTACAATCAATCTAAGTCCAAGTGAAGTCGTTAAAAAAGGTTCTCATATGGATTGTGCCATTGCATTATCTATTGCACTACATAATAAACAGATAGATTTTGAAGATTTTTATATTTTTGGAGAACTAGGATTAAACGGACATATGAAAGACACTAATCATATGTTTGTTTTGATATTATCACTTATGCGACAAGGGATAATAAAAAATGTATTGATACCAAAAGAATCTATTGATAAAATTTCTAATATTCCAAATCTTAATATATACGCTGTAGATAATCTAAATGAAGCTATAGAAATGTTTTTATCAAATAATAAAGATAAATATAAAATCCAAAATAAAACATTTCAATATAAAAAAATTATAATCAATAATCAAGAGTATTATTATGACACAACTTATATTCAAGATTTTGCAGATGTAAAAGGTCAACCTCGTGCTAAAAGAGCTGCACTTATAGCTGCAGCTGGCAATCATAATATTATTTTTGAAGGCAGCCCTGGTTGTGGAAAATCTATGATAACCAAAAGATTACAATATATTATGCCACCTATGAGTATCAATGAAATATTAGATAAAGCAAAACTTGATTCATTGGAAAACAAAACCCCTACATTTGCACCAATTCGTCCTTTTATATCACCACATCACAGTTCTACAAAAGCCTCTATAATAGGAGGAACACAAATAGGTCAAATTGCACTTTGTAATAACGGTATTTTATTTTTTGATGAATTACCACATTTTAGTAAAAATATTTTAGAATCATTAAGAGAACCTTTGGAAGATTTTAATATCCTTGTTTCTAGGGTAAATACAAAAATCAAATACCCTACTAAATTTTTATTTGTAAGTGCTATGAATCCATGCCCTTGTGGTAATTTATTAAGTAAAACAAAAGAATGCAGATGTAATGAATTAGAAATAAAACGATATAAAAATCGCTTATCAGATCCATTTTTGGATCGTATTGATTTATATTTGACAATGAATGAAGTTTCACAAGATGATATTGCTGATACAAATTCAAAAACTCTTCATCAGCAAGTTATAAATGCTTTTATATTACAAAAACAACGTGGACAAACTGAATTAAATGGAAAATTAAATGAACAAGATATAAAAAAATACTGTTCATTAAATCCAACTTGTGAAGATATTCTTAATAAAGCAATAGAAACTTTTTCATTGTCATTTAGAGCGATAAATAAAATTTTAAAAGTAAGTAGAACAATAGCAGATCTTGATAATTCAATAAATATTTTAGATAAACATATTTTAGAAGCGATAAGTTACAGATATAGATAAAATTTAATATTAATTAAAGGTTGGTTTAGTATAATTCCAACTCAAAAAAGTAAGTTAAACTTTATTTTTTGTTCCGGATTAGCTCAGCGGTAGAGTAGATGACTGTTAATCATTTGGTCGCTGGTTCGAACCCAGCATCCGGAGCCACTTTTTTATTATATATTTTTGTTCCGGATTAGCTCAGCGGTAGAGTAGATGACTGTTAATCATTTGGTCGCTGGTTCGAACCCAGCATCCGGAGCCACTTCAAAATTTATTAAACATCGGTTTTATAGCACTTCCAAACAACTTTTTAAGTTTTCTAAAAAAATCATTGGTTGGGATCATTTTTTAGTAAAAGGTCCTACATTCAACTCATAAGGGCAAAATAACCTGTATTATTTAGGTTATTTCACAGTCTCTCCAGCTTGGGAACGAATTAAAATAGAAAGTGTCAAGTCGTATCGTTGCCTTGTCCTTCAGTTAGGTCGTTACAACTACATTTACAATTTAAATGTATCTTTACAATTAGACTATTTTATGTTATACTTTTGTAAATCAATTATAAAAGGTAGTTTTATTATGAAAAGAGCAGTAAATTTAAGACTTGAAGAGAGTATCATTTTAACATTAAATCAATTAGCAAGTGAATTAAATACAACAAAAACTGAAGTTATAGAAAAAGCTTTAAAACTTTTTTCAAAAACAAAACAAAAAGAGCAAAATAATCTTTTACAATTTGCTGGAATACTTAAAAACAATGAAGCAAACAATCTATTAAATGATATACAAGATAATAAAAACTCTAAAGAGTTTGAGTTAAATTTATGAATCAAAAATATATTTTAGATAGTGATATTTTAATCTACTTTCTTAAAGGTGAAAAAGATATTATTGAAAAAATAATATCAATGCCAAAAGATAATTTATATATTACAATTATAAATTATACTGAACTGTTATATGGAATATATAATTCAAATAAAATTACTCAAAATAAAGAAAAAATATTGCCATTTTTAGATAATTTTAAAATACTTCAATTTGATAAAAATTCAAGTGAAATATTTGCTAAATTAAAAGCTAAACTTAAAAAACAAGGACAAATAATCGCTGATATGGACTTAATGATAGCAAGTATTGCTATTTCAAATAAAGCTACTTTATTTACAAATAATCTAAAACACTTTAAAAGAATTAGAGAGTTAGATATATTAAATTTGTAATTTTTTTATATAATTTTAAAGAAAAAAGCAAGTTAACAAGCACAATAATATCAAAAAAATTAATCCATCAAAACTCTACCCCAAGTGAAAATTTAATTTGATCTTTTTGTTGTGAAAAATCGTTATTGATATATTTGATTATAAGTGGTATTGGCAATTTATGTACAAATAATAAATCTAGTTGAACTCCTATGATATTTTCTTTTATATCAATATCATAATCATTTAATTTAAAATAATTATGTTGTACAAATAATTTTTCTTTTTGTATTGATATTGGAAAAATTGGAAAATAGTGATGAAAATACAAATCATAAGATAAACCAACAGACAATTTAGATATATCTTTAGTATAAAAATTAAAATCCAATCCCTCTATTAACATATTGGTATCATCATTATTTAAATCTATTGGATTATATACCACTTTTATACCTCGTTGTTGATATAAATGTATATCTGCATCACTATTAAGATATTTTATCTGTGCATTACCATACAATTCATTTATAACATAACGGTTAAAATAATAATCAAATCCATAAATATTATCTGTTCTGTCATATTTGTATAATAATTTTAAATTATGTAACCTATAAGGGGAACTTTGTATAGGAAAATTTTTGGTATATTTGTATTGTAAATTTATTGCGATAGGGTTTTTATTTTTATTTTCATCATCATAGTATTGTTTTATATTCATATTTAATTCATAGCGTCCTTGTTTTAATAAATTTGCCATAAGTGTAATATCTCCACCATAAGAACGATTTAGCGATGTGGTATATAATCTTTTGATATTGTATAAATTGATATTAAATGGTATTGTATATCGCTGATTAGTATAATTTAATCCTATGAGTTTTTTATCTATATCTTTATATCCATAAATATTTAAAGTGTTAAACATTAGAGGATCAGTAAATAAAGCATTAAACATATAAATACTACTTCCATCATCAGATGTAGCATAATAAGGGTTTAATAATGAAAATTGTAAATTGCTAACTTCATTATAAGAGTTTGCTTCCAATGCAGTTTTTGTTGAATTATCAAAAGTAAAAGTTTTTGATGGAATATTAGAAACAATTGGTATATCACTTTCTATTGGATTAGTTATATCAATTTTACAAATTTGATACCCTGTATAATCAATAGTTTCTACAAGTGCAGATTGATTATCTACAATTTTACCATCTATTATATTATCACTTTTATTTACAAGATATATTTTATTATTACTATACTTGTATAATCCACTACCATTTTTCGTATTTGAAATAAAAAATATATCATTATTTACTATATCAACAATCTTACCACTATAACTTTGAAATTCTATAAGTTTTTGTTTATTTTTATATAGTTGTTTTATATTTTTATTTTGTTTAAAATAATAAATATTTCCATCTTTATCAAAAATAGCATTAGATACAACAGTATCATAAAATTTACCATCTATAAATAATTGACTATTTAAAAATGAATTTTTAAGATCTATATATGCTATATGATTTTGATATATATCTTGAATAGCTTTACCAATAGTTTTTTTATTAGGCAAAAGATTTTCATCAAATAAAGCTTGTTTGTATAAAGTTGGCGATATAAAATTATCACTAGAGGTATAAAGTTTATTATCCAATTTAAAAACTTTACCATTTAGCAAATCTGTATTTGTATTTGTAAAATTAGCATTATTTATATCATAAATATTTAGTTCTTTTTTATTGGTTAAATTTGTAGTTATAAAATATATTTTATTATTGATTTTTGATAATTGTATAAAACTTTGTGATTTGGCTAAAATATCATTTGTTTGCAATGGTGTATAAGATGAAGCGATATGTTTAGTAAAAAAAACAAAATCATAAATAGACTGATCAAAATGTATTCCAAATGTTTTTAAAAAAGTTTCATCTAATATAAAAGGGTTAATATAATGTTCTGAATGATTATAAAAAAAAGAATTTACTTTATCTATACCATATTTATATGCTAAATATTGCATATAAAACCCACCTATTATATATGCTTTTCTACCATATGGAAAAGTTTGTGTATCATTAATAAAACTTGTTGGTGTAACACGATTTGCAAAAACCATAGAATTTTTTAATGCTATAGCTTGAGCATTATACAATCTCCCACCATTTGAATATGCACTTTCATTTAATACAGCATCCCCTTCTAAAAAACTTGTCGGCAACATAATATTTGGTAAAGTAAATAAAGGAACAATCATAAAAATCGGCATATAATTATTACCTAATAGATTATAAAGTGTTTGTGATACTTTTGATTTTTTTGCATTTGTTTGATAATTATGAGTTATTTCATGTGTTAATAATGTTTTTAACCATGACAATGAAGAAAAATATTCAAGCTTATCACCACCACCATTATAATACACATCAAGATTATACGGAACTTGTGTAGAAAAAGCGTTTGCAATTTGAACATTATCAGAAACAAGAACAATTTTAAGTGGTTGATCCATTGTATAACCAAAACTTTGATTATTTTGTTGTAATAATTTATCAAGATTTTGTTGAATAAAAGAAGCTTCATTATTATATTGATCTGTATATATTATAGAATAATTGTTTGTTTTATATATTTTATAATTATCATTACTACTTATATCAAAACAAAAAATGTTATTTTGTGATAAAAAAATAAAAAAAATAATTTGAAATATTCTAAACATTAGTATCCTTTTATAATTGTTTAGATATTATACCAAAGAAATTAAAAAAAAAGGAATCAATATGAAAATTGCAGTTATACAAGGACCAAACTTAAATATGCTTGGTGTAAGAGAACAACATATTTATGGACCTATGACAATGGAACAAATTCATGAACAAATGAAAGCAACAGCAGATCAAAATGGGATAGAAATTGAATTTTTTCAATCAAACCTAGAAGGTGAAATTGTAGATAAAATTCAAGAATGTATAGGTACAGTTGATGGTATTATTATCAATCCAGCAGCATATTCTCACACAAGCATTGCAATTACTGATGCATTAAGAGCAGTATCATTACCTGTAGTTGAAGTTCATGTATCAAATATATATAAAAGAGAAGAATTTAGACAAAAATCTTTAACAGCAACAGCATCTACAGGTATTATTTCTGGTTTTGGACCATTTGGTTATCATATGGGACTTATAGCTATGACTCAAGTATTAAATGAAATATCTGCACAACAACAAATGGAAGCACAAGCTGCACAAGAAGCTAACAAATAGTATATGAAACTTATACTTGCATCTTCAAACAAAGGGAAAATTAAAGAGTTTAAAACTCTTTTGCCCCATGTTGAAGTAATTCCATATAAAGAGATTGTTGGAGATATTGAAATTATAGAAGATGGTAAAAGTTTTAAAGAAAATGCTATAAAAAAAGCAAAAACAATATACGATAGTTTAAAAAAACAATTTCCAAATCAAATTAATAATATGATGGTTATATCTGATGATAGTGGTATTAGTGTTGAAGCACTTGATTTTCAACCAAATATTTATAGTGCTAGATATGCTGGAATTAATGCAACAGACCAACAAAACAATCAAAAACTTATAGAAAATCTACATAAAAAAAATTACACTACATCTAAAGCATTTTATACAGCTTGTATAGCATTGATTTATAAAAACAATACTTACACAACACACGGTTGGATGTATGGTAGTATAATCGATACACCACGAGGTACACAAGGATTTGGGTATGATCCCCTATTTATCCCAGAAGGTTTTGAAAAAACTTTAGGCGAATTAGAAAGTATAGAAAAAAAAGCTATATCTCACAGAACACAAGCAGTAAATTTAATATTAAAAATTATTAATGTTGTATTGTAACTTTATCATATATTGATATAGGAATACCATTTTTCCCTTTTATATAAATATGATATATTGTAGTATTTTGCGTGTCATCTTTGATAATTTGAAATCTAAACAACTTATCAGTTGGCTTATAATTTGCAATTTGAGTAGCATTATGATTTAAAATATATGTTTTTATATTTTTTAGGTAAATTTGACTTTGTAAATCTAAAAATTTTAATTGATCAATTTTAGAATTTAGATTTTTATTTTGAACAATAGATATACTAAAGTAACTAAATAATACAACTACAATTAAAACAGTTATAAGCCCAAACCCTTTTTTATTCACAAAATTACAATTTCCTCTTCTAAAGTAATATTAAATTGTTGTTGGACTTTATCTTTCGCAAGTTTAATAAGTTTGATTGCTTCATCATAAGTTCCACCACCTAGATTAACTAAAAAATTTGCATGGATAGAGCTAAAAGCCATACCACCTATAGTGTATCCTTTTAGACCAACTTTTTCTATTAAATATCCAGCACTGTGTTGTTTTGGATTTTTAAAACAACTTCCTGCACTAGGTAAATTTGGTTGATTATTTCTCATTTGTGTAAACATTTTTTGTTTCTCTATATCAAATCCAAAAGAAAGTTCAAATACAACTTCATATATTATATCATTTATATCGGTATGTCGATATGAATAATTAATATCTTGTTTATTTATAATTCCTGCCGATGTTTTTATATATTTGATATATTTAAATATTTCCCATTGTTTTAATCCAGCGTTCATTTTAGTTAATCCACCTATATTTCCAGGTAATTTAGCTAAAAATTCCATATTTGCAATATTATGTTTTTTACAATATGTAAGAAGTTTACCACTTGAAGTTGCAGCTCCCACTATAAGTTGATTATTTTTTTGTAAAATATAATCAAATTGATCTCCAAGTATTGCTAATTTAGGTGGTTTAGAAGATATTAATAGATTATTTCCTTTTCCTATAATTGTATAGTTCATCATAGGTATAATATCATCTATAACAGCTACTTTATGTTTACCTCCTATATGTATAGAGGTATATTTTTTAAAATCTATTGTTATATGTTTCATCTTTTTGCTTTTTACTTTTTTGTATTATATCTAAATTATGTTATAATGCGAAAAAATATAGAATATAGGTTGAAAAATGGGTTTTATAGAAACAAGAGGAAATGATGGAAAAAGAGCAAAAGAGGTAGAATTTTCTGATGCAATTTTAAATCCAAGCAGTTCATACGGTGGACTTTATGTACCAAAAGAGTTACCATATTTAGGTGAAGAATTTATATCTAATCATATTGATAAATCATATAAACAATTGGCATATGATATATTAAAAGCATTTAAAATAGATATTGATGATCAAGATATAATCCAAGCTTTGGATTTGTATGATAATTTTGATGATAAAACCAATCCAGCTCCTGTTGTAAAAATTGCAGATGATTTATTTGTCAATGAACAATATCACGGACCAACAAGAGCATTTAAAGATATGGCATTACAACCATTTGGATCTATTTTGAGTTCTATTGCAAAAAAAAGAAATGAACAATATCTTATACTAGCTGCAACAAGTGGAGATACAGGACCAGCAGCTTTAAATACTTTTAAAAATAAAGATGGTATCAAAGTTGTATGTTTATATCCAAATGGTGGAACAAGTGATGTACAAAGATTACAAATGGTTACTGAAGATGGTTCAAACTTAAAAGTTTTAGGTATTAATGGTAATTTTGATGATGCTCAAAATGCATTAAAAACACTACTTGCAAGTGATAATTTTAAAAATAGTTTATCATCAAAAGGGATAAAATTAAGCGCAGCAAATTCTGTAAATTTTGGTCGTATTATTTTTCAAATTGTATATCATATATGGTCATATATCCAATTATTAAAACAACAAGAAATTAATTTAGGTGAAAAAATATATCTAACAGTACCTTCTGGTAATTTTGGAAATGCACTTGGTGGATATTATGCTATGAAAATGGGAATACCAATAGAAAAAATTCTAATAGCTTCAAATGAAAACAATATCTTAACACAATGGATTAATGATGGTGTTTATGATATTAGAGATAAAAAACTGATATTAACTGCAAGTCCTGCTATGGATATACTTAAATCATCTAATATAGAAAGGGTAATGTTTGATCTTTTTGGTGCCAATCGTACAAAACAATTAATGGAAGATTTAAATAATAAAAAAATATTTACTTTGACAAATGATGAAAAACAACAACTTCAAAATATTTTTAGTGCAACATATAGTGATGATAATTTTGGTAAACAAACTATTAAAGAGTATTTAACTCAAGGTTATCTTATGGATCCACATACAGCAACTTGTCTTAAAGCTCATAAAGAATTAAAAACAAAAAATTTAAAAAATGTTATTTATAGTACAGCTCAATGGACAAAATTTTCTTCTACAGTATTAAATGCTTTAAATAATGACAATATAAAATATAGCGATAAAGAGGCTCTTGAAACTATAGCTTCAAAATTTAATGAAAAAATACCTCAATCAATTCAAAATCTTTTTAGTGCAACAATACTGCATAATGATATAGTAGATGTGGATAATATTGAACAAAAAATTATAGATTTTATATAAAAAAAATAAAAAATAAACTTTCCCTGACTTGGGAAAGTTTATAATTATTTTATAGTTAAAAGATAGTTAATAACAGTTTCTATAAATGCGTCGTGTTTTCTTTCTTTTAAATATGCAATATAAAAAGTTCGTTGCATAGATACTTTTGGTAATCTTGTAATAAAAAGGTCCCCATGTTTTACATAACTCTCCAAAGCTTTATATGATGCTATTGAAACAGTTGGAATATCATCAATATCAGCGTTAAGTACAGTTTGCATAATAGTAGTTAAAGAAGATGAAACAGTCAACACATCAAAAGAATCACAGTCATCCAATTCAGCAGCATCAAGATATTCTTTGAATAACCGTTTAGTATGACTTTCATCATCTCTACATACCCATTTATAATTTTGTAAATTTTCATTTTTAATTTTTTTAGGAAGTGGTTGATTTGAAAAAATAACAATTTCATCTTGAATCCATTCTCTATATATTACACCATCTTCAAATACAGGAGATTCAATCAATGCCATATCAACTTTTTTATCAAGAAGATCATTTATAGCATCTCTTGATAATCCAACATTAACACTTACTTCATTGTTAATTTTATTCTTAATATTGTTTAATACTGTAGGTAAAACATAATCCCCAATAACTTTAGAGGTACCAAATGCAAAAGTTATATCTTTGTTTATTATATTTAACAATTGTTGTTCTGCATTGTTAACAGCTTTGTATAACTTTTGTGCAATTGTTAAAAGTTTTTCACCCTCTTTGGTTAATCTTATTCCATTTTTTTTACGATCTAAAATTTTTGTATCTAAATAATCTTCTATGAATTTCATTTGTTGTGTTACAGCAGGTTGAGAAATACCTAATTTAGCAGAAGCTTTTGAAAATGATCTCTCTTTTACTACAGTTAAAAAAGTATTGATTTTGGTAAAATCAGATAACATATTTGGTTCCTTTATGAAAAAATAATAATAATTATAACATAAATTTATATAAATAAAAATTAAATCAGATAAATTTAGTTTTTTTTTGTTATAATATTATTATAATATTAAAATTATGATTTTATTTTGAAGGAAAAAGTATGCTCAAATCATTAAATGATTCACAAAAACTTGCGGCCTCTCATATAGATGGTCCTTTGTTGATTTTAGCTGGTGCTGGAAGTGGAAAAACAAAAACAATCACAACAAGATTGGCTTATTTAATATCATTAGGGATAGATCCATCATCGATATTAACCTTAACTTTTACAAATAAAGCAGCTACAGAGATGCGACAAAGAGCTTTTGATCTTATTGATGAAGTTACTTATCCACCACTTTTGTGTACTTTTCACAAATTTGGTTTATTATTTTTAAAATTTCATATTAAAGAATTAGGTAGAAAAAATAATTTTGTAATTATAGATTCTGATGATAAAAAAAAGATTATAAAAATGATAGATAAAGAAACAACAACTTCAATTCTAACAAATGAAATTTCAAAATTTAAAAATTCTTTAATGACCCCTTCTGAAGTAAGAGCAACTTCACAAGATAAATTATACTTAAAAATAGCTGATGTATATGAAAAATATGAAGCATACCTTATAAAAAATAATTTGGTAGATTTTGATGATTTATTACTTTTAACTTATAAAATACTTGACCAAAACCCTAAAATAGCGAAAGAAACAAGCGATAGATATAAATATATTATGGTAGATGAATATCAAGATACCAATGAATTACAATATAAACTTTTAAAAAAACTTTGTTTAAATCATAACAATATTTGTGTGGTAGGAGATGATGATCAATCAATATATGGTTGGAGAGGTGCTACAATTAAAAACATATTGACTTTTAGCGATACATTTAAAGATACTCTTACTGTAAAACTTGAAAACAACTACCGTTCTACACAAAAGATTTTAGAATACTCAAATACACTTATTGAACACAATAGAGATAGATTGGGTAAAACACTTGTATCAACTAGAGGGGAAGGTGAAGATGTTAAAGTATATGAATCAAAAGATGAAAATGATGAAACAAGAAAAATTGCAGATGATATACAAGAGTTATTAAATAGTGGTGTAGATGCAGGAGAAATAGCTGTTTTATATAGAGTCAATGCCTTATCTCGTGCTTTGGAAGAAGGATTTAATCGTGCAAGAATCAATTATAAATTAGTTGGTGGTATGAAATTTTATGAACGAGCTGAAGTAAAAGATCTTATTGCATATTTTAGAGTTATTACAAATAAAAATGATAATTTTTCTATAAAAAGAATTATAAATAAACCAAAAAGAGGTATAGGTTCTACAACTATCAGTAAACTTGAAGTGGAAGCTATCAGAGTAAAAAAATCTATTTTTTCACTGATAGAAGATAGTGATGCTGAAGAATTATCTCAAATTGTTGGCAAAAAAAATTCAAGAACATTGAAAGTTTTTATGGCTTCTATTAAAGATTTACAAGATATATTACAAAGTGCAAAAATGCGATTTATTGATCTATTTGAAGAAACTTTTGATTTTAAACAATCTTATGAAAAACTTGCAGATGGTGCTGATCGTATAGCAAATATTGATGAATTTTATGGGTATTTAAGAGATTATTTTTTACAAAATCCTGATTTGAATTTGGAAGATTTTTTAAATGAAATTTCATTAAAAAGTGACCAAGATGCTGTTAGTGATGAAGCTATTTCTATGATGAGTATCCATGCAAGCAAAGGTTTAGAGTATAAATATATTTTTGTAATAGGATTTGAAGAAGGTTTTTTCCCACTTGTAGGAGATGGTAGTGATCTTGAAGAGGAACGAAGACTTGGATATGTAGCTTTTACAAGAGCAAAAGATAGACTTACAGTATCTTATGTTCATTCACGATTTTACAAAGGAAAAAGAACACAACTAACAAAATCAAGGTTTTTAAGTGAATCTGGACTTATTAAAGGTTCTTTGACTATCCAAAAAAATAATGCATATAAAAAAGATGATTTAGTAAAACATAAAATTTTTGGGATGGGTAGAGTCATAGCTGTAAGCAAAGCAGGAAAAGATTTAAAACTAAAAATAAATTTTGGTGGAAGTAAACGGGATATTTTATCAAGTTTTGTAGAAAAAATATAGGATATATATTGGATAGATTATTTGTAGTAAATAAACCAATTTCACAAAGTAGCAATTATTATTTAAGAAAAATAAAAAGAAAATACAAAGTAAAAAAAGCAGGTTTTTCTGGTACTTTAGATCCTTTTGCTTGTGGATGTTTAATCGTAGCATTTGGTAAATATACTCAACTTTTTCAATTTTTAAACAAAACACCAAAAACATATCGTGCGACTATTTGGCTAGGTGTACAAAGTGATAGTTTAGATAATGAAAATATTGCAAATATAAAATTTATTGATAAACTAAAACTATCTGATATAACAAAAAGTATTCAAAATTTAAAAGGAAATTTGGATTATTTACCTCCTAAATACAGTGCAAAGCGTATAAATGGTCAAAGAGCTTATAATATGGCTAGAGATGGGATTGATTTTGAATTAAAAAAAATATCATCAATAATATATGATATAAATATGATTAATTATAACCATCCTTTTATAACTTTGGATATAACTGTAAGTGAAGGAAGTTATATAAGAAGTATAGCTCAAATATTATTAGAACAGTTAAATACAATAGGAACACTTTCTTATTTAGAAAGATTAAATGAAGGAAAATTTTATTTTGACAATGAAAAAGCTCTAAACCCTTTAGAATTTTTAACATTACCTTCTATACAATATCAAGGAACTAAAGAGTGGCTAGAATTGGGTAAAAAAATAGATATTAATTATTTAGAACATAACACTAACGGAAAATATACTATTATATTTGATGATTTTTTTTCAATTATAGAGATTAAAAATGATAAAGTATTATATATTTTAAACAAAGTGAGATTATATGGTTAAAAAATCGTATGCAAAAGTTAATATATTTTTAAAAATAGTTGGTACAAAAGAAAATTATCATCTTCTAGCATCAAGATTTGCAAGGGTAAAAAACTTATTTGATATTATAGAATTTCAAAAAGGTGATTTTAACTCTTTTACACTTGAAGGTAATTTTGGTTGTACAACGGAAAAAAACACTATATATAAAGCTTATAAACAATTAATAAAAATATCTAATGATGTAGAAAAATATTTTACAATGCACAAAGTAACAGTAATAAAAAATATACCAGAATTTGCAGGTTTAGGAGGTGGCAGTTCCAATGCAGCTACTTTTATGCTTATGGTAAATGAAGTATGTAATTTGAGATTATCAAAAGATACATTGGCCAAAATAGGTGCTACAATCGGAGCAGATATACCATTTTTTATATATGAATATGATAGTGCAAATGTCAGTGGTATAGGGGAAATTGTAAAACCATTTGAAGAGGAAACTTTAGATATTACTACTATAACACCACCTATACAATGCAATACAGGAGCTATTTTTAAACGATATAGAGAACAATTTTATAAAAATATCTCTTCTAGTGAGATAGATAAATTATTTAGCACTAAAAGTATAGATATATATCATAATTTATCAATTGACCAGGCAAATGATTTATATCTCCCGGCTATTAGTGTTAATAATCAATTAGTACGAGAAAACTTAAATATAAATAATCAAGCATTATTTTCAGGTAGTGGAAGTAGCTTTTTTAATATAAATCAAAGGGGATAGAAGTGAATATATGGTTAATAATAGCAATAATTAGTTTAATTGTTTTGATTGTTGTATTATATAATTATCAAAAATTAAAACAACAAACACAAAAACAAACAATTCAGATAATTCAATTACAAGAACAATACAAATCAGCACAAGAAAAAATGACATATCTCCAAGATGCAAAAGAGAGCTTAAAAGTAGAATTTGAAAACTTAGCAAATAATATACTTGATACAAATAGCAAAAAGATACAACAACAAAATGAACAAAGTTTGGGAAATGTGTTAAATCCTATAAAAGAACAATTAAAAGATTTTAAAAAACAAGTAACAGATGTATATGAAAAAGAAACAAAAGATCGCACAGCACTTCTTGCACAATTACAAATGTTAAAAGAATTGAATTTAAAAATGGCGACAGAAGCTACAAATTTAACTCAAGCTTTAAAAGGGGATAATAAACAACAAGGTTTATGGGGCGAAATGGTTTTGGAAAATGTACTTGAAAAATCAGGTTTACGAAAAGGATACGAATATAATCAAGAGGTATCTTTAAGAGATGATGACAATCAACTATTTCGTCCTGATGTTATAGTCAATCTTCCTGAAGGTCGTCATATTATTATTGATGCTAAAACTTCACTTATATCATATAATGAATATATTGCAAGTGAGGATGAACAAACAAAGCAAATTCATTTAAAAAACCATATTAAATCTATAAAAGAACACATAAAAGGGTTAAGTGCAAAACAATATGAAAATTTACCAGGTATTAATAGTTTGGATTTTATTTTTATGTTTTTACCAATAGAAAGTGCCTTGCTTTTAGCACTTGAAAATGATGTCAATCTATATGATGAAGCATTTAAACAAAAAATTATTTTAGTAAGCCCTACTACATTGCTTGTTGCATTACGAGCTGTTGAAAACACTTGGAGATATGAACGACAAGCAAAAAATATTCAAGATGTTTATAAACGAGCAGAAGAGCTATATAAAAAATTTGATGGTTTTATAGAAGATTTAAAAAAAGTTGGCAAATCTTTAGATAATGCTAATAATAGTTATAATGAGGCATTTAAAAAATTAAGTCAAGGTAGAGGTAACCTTATATCTCAAGTTACAATGCTAAAAAAAGTATCTAATATAAAACCAAAAAAAGAGTTAGATAAAGCTTTGGTTGAACAAGCTATACAAAATGATAGTTAAAGAGAGAACAATGGGAAAAAAAGATAAAACTAAAACAAAAGCTAGAGAATTTTTAAACAAAAAAGCATTTCATGATTATCATATTGAAGATATATTTGAAGTGGGAATTGAGTTAAAAGGTAGCGAAGTAAAAGGGATACGAGCAGGACGAGTTAATTTAAAAGATAGTTTTGTTCGTATTATCAAAAATGAAGTATTTATTTTAAATCTTCATATAGGAGCATTGGAAACCACACATTCCATCTATAGACCAGATGAAAATAGAGATAGAAAATTATTATTACACAGAAAGCAGATCAATAAACTATTTGAAAAAGTTACAAAAGATGGTTATACAATAGTACCCACAAAATTATATTTCAATGATAAAAATATGGTAAAATTAAATATTGGTATAGCAAAAGGTAAAAAACTATATGACAAAAGGGAAGATCTCAAACGAAAAACAATGGCAAGAGAAACCCAAAGAGTATTAAAAAATTATAATAGGTAAACAATGACAAACAAACAATTAAAACAAGAAGATTTACAATATATTTTTCATCCTTGTACACAAATGAAAGACCACGAAACGCTACCTTTAATCCCTATTAAAAGTGCAAAAGGGATATATTTAGAAGATTTTGATGGTAATAAATATATTGATGCTATTTCATCTTGGTGGGTTAACACGCTTGGACATAGCAATGAATTTATAAATGAAGCTATCAAAAATCAATTAGATAATCTTGAACATGTACTTTTAGCTGGATTTACACATCAACCAGCAGTAAATTTAGCAAAAAAACTTGTAGAAATCACCCCTGTAGGACTAGATAAGGTGTTTTTTGCAGATAATGGAAGCAGTGGTATTGAAGTTGCACTAAAAATGGCATTTCATTATTATAGAAATAAAGGGGAAACAAGACCCTATTTTGTATCATTACAAAATTCCTATCATGGAGAAACCATAGGAGCATTAAGTGTCAGTGATATGGGATTGTATAAAGATATTTATGAACCTATGTTAATAAAAACATTACAAGCAAAAGCACCAACTAATCAAACTTTACAACAAACTCAAATTGCACTTGATGATATGGAAAATCTTTTACAACAAAATAAAAATAAAATAAGTGCTGTTATAGTAGAACCTTTAGTACAATGTGCAGGATTAATGAATATGTATGATCCATCATATTTAAGAGGCTTAAGAGATTTATGTGATCAATATGATATTTTATTTATTGCAGATGAAGTAGCAGTTGGATTTGGTCGTACAGGTACGCTATTTGGATCACAACAAGCAAATATAACGCCAGATTTAATGATTCTTAGCAAAGGGTTAACTGCTGGCTATATGCCACTTAGTGTTGTTATGCTTACACAAAATATTTATGATATGTTTTATTGTGATTATGATATTAAAGGTGTTAAATCATTTTTACATTCACATTCATATACGGGTAATCCACTTAGTTGTAGTGCTGCACTTGCATCATTGGAATATATTGAAAAATATGATATTATACAAAAAAATTTGTCAAAAATTGAATTTATACAGATGCAATTAAATAGATTAAAATCATTTTCTAATATCTCTAATATTAGACAAACAGGTATGATAGCTGCTTTTGATATAGTAGGTTATAATCCAGAAGAGAGAATTGGTTTAAAAGTATATCAATACGGGTTATCACAAGGTGTTTTATTAAGACCTTTAGGAAATGTTATATATTTTATGCCACCTTATGTTATAACAAAAGATGAAATAAAAAAAGTTTTTGATGTTATTTGTGAAGCTATAGATAGATTATAAAATTGTATATTTTTTAACCACCTAAAGTGTTTAAAAAGATATAAATTTATATTATACTTCTATCATAAAAAAATTAGGAGAGTTTATATGAAAACTAAATTAATATGGCTTATAGCTTTATTGTTACCGGTATTTGCTTTTGGAGCAGATACATTAGATACAGGAGATACTGCATGGATGATGGTATCAACAGCAGTTGTATTACTTATGACACCAGCAGGTCTTGCATTGTTTTATGGTGGTATGACAAGAAGTAAAAATGTACTTAATACTTATGCTATGATTGTAGGTGCATTTGTTGTTGCATTTGTTGCATGGATTGCCGTTGGGTATTCTATCGGATTTGGAAATGGTGGTTCTATGCAAAGTTACATAGGTGGCTTTGATAATATATTTTTAAATGGTATTAAATGGTCTGATTTAAGTGGTACATATCCAACTTATGTATTTATTGTATTTCAAGGAACATTTGCAGCTATTACAATTGCTATTGCAAGTGGTTCAGTAATAGAAAGAATGAAATATTCTACTTGGTTATTATTTGTATTTATTTGGACTATTGCAGTTTATTCACCAATTGTACATATGGTATGGGGTGGAGATGGAGCGTTGTTATTTGATGCAGGTGCTTTAGATTTCGCTGGTGGTACAGTTGTACATATGAATGGTGGACTTGCTGGTTTAGTTCTTGCAATTTTAATTGGTAAAAGAGCAGGATTAAACAAAACAGCTATGAAACCAATGTCTATAATGCTTACAGCACTTGGTGGTGCATTACTTTGGTTTGGATGGTTTGGATTCAATGGAGGATCTGCATTTGGGGCAAATGGTATAGCAGGATTAGCATTTTTAACTACAGCTTTAGCACCTAGTGTAGCTGCAATTACTTGGATGATTTTAGAATATATGATATATAAAACTATCACACTTCTTGGAGCTGTTTCAGGAATTGTTGCAGGACTTGTTGCAATTACTCCAGCAGCTGGATTTGTTGATGTAAGTGGTGCTTTTATTATAGGTGCTGTTGGTTCAATTGTAGCATTCTGGGGTGTAGTTGTATTGAAAAAGAAATTTGGATATGATGATTCATTAGATGCCTTTGGTATTCACTTTTTAGCTGGACTTTGGGGAGCATTAGCAGTTGCATTTTTAGCTGTAAAAGACAATGATCTTTTATGGGATGGTCCATTAAAAGCAAGTGGAGATAGAATGGGACAATTTATGGTTCAAGTTGAATCTGTAGTTGTAGTTGGTTTATTTACATTAGTTGGTACAATTGTTGTATATTATATAGCAAATATTCTAACAGGTGGAGCAAGAGTAGATGAAGAGCAAGAGTCTGTAGGACTTGATGAAGCACTTCATGGTGAAAAAGCATTAAATTTATAATTAGGAGAATATGATGAAAAAAGTTGAAGCGATAATAAAACCTTTTAAACTAGAAGATGTAAAAGAAGCTTTAAGTGAAGCTGGTATTACAGGTATGACCGTAACTGATGTAAAAGGTTACGGGCGACAACAAGGACATTCCGAACTTTACAGAGGTGCAGAATATGTGGTTGATTTTTTAGCAAAAACAAAAATTGAATTAATTGTAAATGAAGATGATGTTGAGAATTGTGTTAATTTAATTGTAGAAGCTGCAAAAACAGGAAAAATTGGAGATGGTAAAATATTTGTATCATCAATTGATGAAGTTATCAGAATAAGAACAGGTGAAACAGGAAGTGATGCAATCTAATTTTATGTATGGAACTTGGACTTTTGTCCAAGTGATATTATATGAATAATATTTTTAACTATTTACAACAAAACAAATCAGAGCTTATTATTGTTTCTGATGATAAACAAGCCCAAATCGCTGCATCTTGTAGCGCTTTTTTGGGTTATGAACCATTTGTATTAAGTGATTTTAGAGCTAATTTTGGAGATGATCTTAACTCATTTAGTAGTGAATTAAAACATATTACAAAAACTCTTGAACTTTATCATAGTTATAAAAAACAAAATAAAATTTTAATAGTACCTATTAGGACTATTAGTTACCCTTTACCAAAACAAGATTGTTTTGAAACTTTTCATATAGATTTTGCAGATAATATTGATATAACCAAATTAAAAGACAAATTATATAATTGGGGTTATGTATTTGTTGATATTGTTACAAGTGAAGGTGAAGTATCCATAAGAGGAGATATTATAGATATAGCTTTACTGAATCAAGATATAGGTTATAGAATATCTTTATTTGATGATGAAGTAGAAAGTATCAGAGAATTTGATTTAAGTACACAAAAATCAAATAAAGATGAACTTGATTTTTTAGACATCTCTCCAGCTTTTTTATCACTAGATGATAATCTTATACAAACTATTAATGAAAAAATAGAACAAAGTGATAACGATGCTTTTATAAAAGATATACACTCTTTGGGTTTTTGGTATTTGGATGATTTGAGTATTTTTTATACCGATATATTAAAAAGTTCTATTACAAAAGAAGCTTTAGATGAAATAGAAGAGGTTTATATATTTGATAATAAAAGGATTCAAAAAGAAAAATTACTTTCTATCAATCCTATTTTAAGGTCAGATAAATACAAAGAGATTAATCCTGCTAATATTAAAGAATTTTTGGAATTTCATAAAGATAAAAAAATCACAATAATTTCAAGTAGTGAAGCTAGAGTAAGAAGTTATGAACTGCCACTTATTGGAGATAGATTATTTCAAAACTATAAAGTTCGTTATTCATATGAAATATTAAATTTATTAAGTGATGATGAACTAATTTTATCATTAAATAAAGAGATAAAAAAACGGAAGAAAAAAGTACCAAAAATTGTCATTGATGAACTCAAAAGTGGCGATTATGTTGTACATGAAATCCACGGAATTGGTAGGTTTAAAAATATAGAGCCTATTACAGTAATGGGTGCAAAAAAAGATTTTGTAATAGTAGAATATTTAGGTGATGATAGATTATTAATTCCTGTTGAAAATATTGATATTATTGATAGATATGTTGCAAATAGTGGTAATATTGCAGTATTAGATAAACTTGGCAAAGGTAGTTTTGCCAAACTTAAAAACAAAGTCAAAGAGCAATTATTTGCAATAGCAAACGATATAATCTCATTAGCTGCTCAACGAGAACTTATACAAGGTATTAAAATAGATGTTTCCAAAGAGGAAATATTATTACTACAATCTCAAGCAGGATTTGAGTATACTAAAGACCAACAAAGAAGTATTAGAGAATTATTAAGTGATCTTAGTAGTGGGAAAGTTATGGATAGGCTTTTAAGTGGAGATGTTGGATTTGGAAAAACTGAAGTTGCATTAAATGGAATTTTAGCAACAGCATTAAATAAATATCAATCTATTTTTGTATGTCCAACTACACTATTAGCATCACAACATTTTGAAAGTTTAAAATCACGATTAGAATCTTTTGGAATTAAAGTTGCCAAACTTGATGGTAGAACTACTTCAAAAGAAAAAAAAGCAATTAAACAATCTCTTGAAGACGGAACAATTGATTTAGTTGTGGGTACACATTCATTATTGAATATTAAAACAAAAAATTTAGCTTTGGTAATAATAGATGAAGAACATAAATTTGGGGTAAAACAAAAAGAAAAATTAAAAGAATTAAGAAGCAATGTACATCTTTTTTCTATGAGTGCGACACCTATCCCTAGAACATTAAACTTAGCCTTATCAAAAATCAAAGGAATTTCCACTTTATTAACTCCTCCTAATGAAAGATTAGGAGTAAGAAGTTTTGTAAAAGAGTATAATGATAAATTAATCAAAGAGATTATACTAAGGGAAAAACGAAGAGGTGGACAGTTGTTTTATATATATAACAATATAGCAACTATTGAAAATAAAAAGGATGAACTTTTACAAATAATACCAAATATAAAAATAGAAGTTATGCATAGCAAAATCAGTTCATCAGAATCTATCCGTATTATAGAAGATTTTGCAACAAATAAATTTGATATTTTATTAGCAACAAGTATTGTAGAATCTGGATTACATCTTCCAAATGCAAACTCTATGATAATAGATGGTGCTTCAAGATTTGGTATTGCAGATTTACATCAATTAAGAGGACGAGTAGGAAGAGGAGATAAACAAGGATATTGTTATTTTATTGTGGAAGATAAAAAACAACTAACCAATGATGCTATAAAACGACTTGTAGCATTAGAAAGTAACTCTTATTTAGGCAGTGGTACCGCTCTTGCTCATCAAGATCTTGAAATACGAGGTGGTGGAAATATTATGGGTATTGCCCAAAGTGGCCATATCAAACATATTGGATATTCATTGTATCTCAAAATGTTAGAAGATGCTATTGCAACTTTAAGTGGAGAAGTCCAAAATGAGAAAGATACTATAGATATAAAACTAAGTATTACAGCATATATTTCTCAAGATTATATCTCTGAAGACAGATTGCGTTTAGAATTATACAGACGACTTAGCCGTTGTAAAACAAAACATGAAATATATGAAATTGTTGAAGAGATGGAAGATAGATTTGGTAGATTAGATATTCCTACGAAACAATTTATTGATCTTATTATTATAAAAACTCAAGCTTTAGAAAAAAACATAAAAACTATTAGTAATTATGAAACTAATATATCATTTACATATAAAGATGATAAAAAAGTTATGATTAAATCAAAAAGTAAAGATGATGATGATATTATTGAAGCTGTATTAAAATATTGTACATAAAAAGGGATAAAATGAATAATGAATACAAAAACTTATTTATATCATTGATATTAGCATTTATAGGTTTTTTTGGTGCTAGTTTGGTATTTAATACAATACAATCTACACTTATAGCTATAGTGATATTACTTGTAGCATTATGGACAAATGGTGCTTTACCATTAGGTGTTGTATCATTATTACCTATTATATTATTTCCTGCATTTGATATTCTTACAACAAAAACAACAGTTGCTAATTATTCTAAAACTATTATATTTTTATTTTTGGGTGGTTTTTTGATTGCTATTGCAGTGGAAAAGATTGGATTACATAAAGTTATAGCATATAAGCTACTAAATATTTTTCCAAAAAGTTCAAGAGGTATTATTTTTGCTCTTAGTATCACATCTGCTTTATTAAGTTCTTTATTATCAAATACAACTACAGCATTATTGCTTATGTCAATAGCATTATTTTTAACAGATATTAAAAAATTAAAAATCAGATTTGTTCTTGCAGTTGCATATGGAGCAAGTATAGGGGGAATTATTACCCCTATTGGAACACCACCAAATCTTATTTTAATGGGATTTTTAGATGATAACGGACTAGAAAAATTATCTTTTATCCAATGGATGGGAAAAACCATACCATTAGCAGCTATTATGTTATTAGTAGTATCATATATTTTATCATTAGGAATTAAAGATTTAAAAATAGACTTGGAAGATAAACAAATCAATTTAACACCAGAACAAAACCGTTTAAAATATATTTTAATTGGTTTAGTTATAGCATTATTGGCAAATTCATTTTTAAAATTTGCAAGTGATGCTGTAATATTATTGAGCTTTGGACTTATTATGTTTTTACCAAAATTTGGTTTTTTAATATGGGATGATAGTAAAAATATACCATATGAAGTGATTTTTTTATTTGGTGCAGGTTTTTCTATTGCAAATGCATTTGGTGCGACAGGATTGGCTAATGCTATATCTGCTATGTTATTGAATCTTACTACTTTATCCCCTATTATGTTGATATTAATTGTTGCTGCTATGATTACTTTTACTACTGAAGTTACTAGCAATACTGCTTTAATATCTATTGCATTACCAATTATATATTCATTAGGAAAACAATCCAATATTGATATAAATTTGATTTTGATGGTAGCAACTATATGTGCAAGTTATGCTTTTATGTTGCCTATTGCTACTCCTCCAAATGCTATTGCTATGAGTAGTAAAGTATTAACCATAAAAGATATGGCTGGTTATGGTATTATTTTTAATATTATTGCTATTTGTTTAACAACTGCTATTGCATTTTTATTATGGTAAAATATTTATTTCCCTAAATCATCAAAAGTTAAAAATAGTTTTAAATCAGATATAAACTTGGAATCAAGTTTATTATAAATCCTTTGTAGTCGTCGATATTTATTGATTTGTTTTTTCTTTTTGGCATTTTTTATACCTCTTATTAAATAATGATAACGTACAAGATTTTTTGTATATTGACTAATTATAGGGATATTTTTTATAAGTTGATAACTTATCTCTTCATGATTGGTAAAACTAAGTTCCCCTGTAAACTGATCTTCATCATCTTTATATGCTACTATTGGTTTCCCTATATCATGCAATATAGCAGCCACAATCATATCGTATCTTTTTGATTTAATTGTATAATAAACTACTTTTAAAGTATGTACAAACACTCCGTGTTTGTGCCATTTATTTTGTTTATATATTAATGAAATAAAAAAATATGGACGAAAGATTTTGCGTAATTTCATCAGATAAGTTTTTCTTGTCCCATACGATATAGTGCAAAATCATATTTTATAGGATCAGTTTGATCAAATTGTTTTAATTTTTCTGTTATTAATATAGCAGATTTTAAATCATATGTTTTTCGTGTTAATAAATTTAGTTTTTGACTTACTTTAAAAGTATGTGTATCTAATGGTAAAATCAAATCTTTTTTATCTATTTTATTCCATAATCCCATATCTATATTATCTGATCTTACCATCCAACGCAAAAACATATTATATCTTTTATAAGGGGAATTACCTATTAGTTTTATTTGATTATTTTTATCCCTTTTAGGTCTATTTCCTATTAAAAATCTATAACCGGTAGAACTATATGGATATATATTGTGTATAGCTTGAATAATAGCATCTATACCTTCTAAAATATTATTTGTTTTGGAATATTGTTTATAAAAAATATTCTCTAAACTATCCATTGATTTTAACCGTTTCAATGCAATAAAAAACACAATTACATCTTGAGTTGTTTGAAATCTATAATAATATTTTTGCAGTTGCTTTTCAATTGTTTTTTCATCTTTATCTAGCAATGTAAAATCCAATGAAAATAAAAATTTAACAATATGTTTTGCATTTCCATAAGCAAACAATGCACAAATAAGTGCTATATATTCATCATTGTATTTTTTTGCTACCATTATAGGATCAGGTTTTTCTACTGTTAACTCATCTGTTTGATTACGATGAGCAACAGCTAAATCAAGTTGTGTTTTAAGATTCATTAAAATAATTTTTTAAAATCTATTGCACTTTTTGCTTTTTTTATATCAACAGCTTTTGTAACATCTTTGAGTTTCACTTTTGATTTATCTTGTTTTATTTGTTTTACCACTTTTGTAGCCTCTTTTTTATTAACAGCTTTTGTAAGTTTTTTTGTATTTATAGCAGATAAATTAAATCCAAATAGATATACAACAGATATAATGCTTAAAAAACTTATTTTCAACATATTTAACCTCCAAATTTATAATTTAATCATACCAAGATCTTTTTTTCTACTTGCAATTAAAATAATTACAAATAAACTAATTGTAGTAACATATACCCACATAGGGATTGGTACAGGATCCCCTGTTGCATAAGAGTGCATACCCGATAGATAAAAATTCACTCCAAAATATGTCATAAGAATACTAAAAAATGCCACAGTTGAAGCTGCTGCAAAAATAAATGGTCGATTTAATTTAGGAATTAGTCTTAAATGCAATACCAAAGTATAAACAATAATTGAAACATATGCCCAAGTTTCTTTTGGATCCCATCCCCAATATCTTCCCCAAGATTCATTTGCCCAAACTCCACCTAAAAAGTTACCAACAACCAAAGCAGATAATCCTACTATAAGTGCAGCTTCATTGATAGCTGTGATATGTTTAATTGTTTTATCTATGTATGGTCGTTTTTCATCTCTAAATATAAATAAAATCAATGTCATAAAACCAAGCATAGCACCAAGTCCTAAAAATCCGTATGAACCTGTAATAACCGATACATGTATAGTTAACCAATATGATTTTAAAACAGGAACTAAATTTGTAATTTGAGGATCTATACCACTTAAATGTGCAACAAACATAAAAATTGCACTCATAACAACAGTCGCACTCAAAGATAATAATGATTTTCTAAAAAATACAATACCTGCAAACATGGTACTCCATGCTATATAAATCAATGATTCATAAGTATTACTCCAAGGAGCATGTCCACTTATATACCATCTTCCAGCCATACCGATAGTTTGAATAATAAATAATGCAATTAAAATATATAATAAAAAACTATTTAATCGTGGAGATGATAAAGTTGGTTTAAATACTGTAGCAAATGCTATAACTAACATTAATAATCCCAAAAGTAAATAAGCAATAGTCACACGAGGAAAAATATCAAGTTTGTTAAATGTAATTTCAGCATTTATTTGTTTTTGTGATGGTATAACAGCAGCACCTAATTTTCTTTGATATTGAGATATAAACTGCAACGCTTTTTCAGCTTTATCCCAATCATTTTGAGCAACACCACTTAAAAATGATGTTGTCATATATTTAACAATTTTTAAATCTTCACCTTTTAACGATCTCATAGCAACTATAGGACTTTGCCATTTATTATTTTTATCTTTATATATTGGATATATTTTAAAAATATCGCTATAAAATACCATATATATTATATTTAATCTTTCATCCAATTTGATTATATCATTTTCAAAAGTTCCCCGTTTGTTTGGATCAACTTTATTGGCTTTTTCTACTAAATCTCTCAATTTATAATGATTATTATCTAATAACTCAGAAAAAGCTACATATTTTCTTGTTGTAGGTATATTTAAAAACTTTTTTAATTTTGGAGTAGTTATTTTTAAAATTTTAATATTTTGCCATATATCTGGCCGACTTAACATACCTAATACAACTTGATTGGCATTCATACCCAAAAACTCACCTTTTTTTGTCAGTTTATGCAAAATATCCAAATCAAGACTATCTATGGTTTTCATTGTTCCCATACTAGCTTGAACAACAAGATGTCCAAATTGATCTGCAACTTTTAATGAATCTTTTTTGTATTGTTGTAAATATTTCACAGTATCTTGTATATTTTCAGCACTATATCCAGATGTATTTGCAAATAATAATCCAACTGCTATAACCATAGCACTATTTTGTTTAGCTATATATTTAGTAAGTTTTGAAAATCTACTTTTAGGATCAAATAAATTCATCACAAGACCAAGTGCTAACAAAAAATAACCTATATATGTAGGGATAAATCCTCTATCATGATTGACTGACAAAATCGTTCCTTTTTCATCCATATCGTAAGAACTTTGAAAAAATTTGTATCCATCATAATTTAAAATATGATTCATATAGATATGAAAATCAAATTTTTTATGATTTCTATCATCAATTAATGTTACTTTTGAAGAATATGATGAAGGTGCCATACTACCTGGGTATCGTTTTAGTTCAAAATCATTTAATTTTAATTTAAAAGGTATAGTCATCGGTTTTGAACCATACTCTAATGTAACTGCTATATTATTTTTAAAATTAACAGTTTTTGTTATTCCACTTCTCATACCTCTTTGTCCAACTAAATTTACAGTAAATTTTTCATTATTTAATGACGCTTGTACTGTTATAAGTCCCATACTACTTTGACCTTTTTTTGCATATTTATATGAAACAAAATCAAGATTTAGTATTTTATTGTCAAAATTAATTGAGTAATGAAATTTGTTATTTCCAAATGCTGCAAAATCTTTTTGATAATCTTTTTTTATAATTTTTCCATTATTATTTATAACTACTTGTAAATAAGGTTCAAGAGAAACCATTTTGTTTGTTGTTTCCCCTTCATATATATGCATAACCCCTTCATACCCATCATATCTAGTTAATGCTGCACCTACTAACATAAACAAAAATGATATATGAAAAATAAATTTTGCTTTGTATTTAAACATATTTGTTTTTACAATAATACCTAGCATATTTATAATTGATAAGGTCATGGCAACTTCATACCACCATGAATTATAAACCAAAACTCTTGCTGTAGAACTTCCAAAATCATTTTCTATAAATGTAGCAACAGCTGCTCCAACACCAAGTATAACTAACAATATAAATGTTGCCCAATAAGAAAATAACAGTTTTTTAATAATACTCAAAATAACACCTTTAAAAAATATTAGGAATTATAGCAAAATCATCTTAGAAGTTTTACAATTTTAGTAGTAAGATTAAAATATAAGGTTATATTTATATAAAAGATAATTTTAAATTGATTGTATATAATCATTTTAAACAAATATAGGATAAAATATTTATAAGATTTTAGGAGAATTTATGGCCAAAAAAAAACAAACACTATTTGAATGTCAACATTGTGGAGAACAAAGTACAAAATGGTTAGGACGATGTCCATCTTGTGGTGGTTGGGATAGTTTTTATGAATTAACAACCCAACAACAAGAAACAATCAAACAGATTTCCACTTTATCAGCAGATCAAATAAATGCAATACCTATTACACAAGTTGAACAAGATAATATCACAAGATTTTCTACATATAATGATGAATTTGATTTAGTTTTAGGTGGTGGAGTAGTACCAGGTAGTTTAACACTAATTGGTGGTAGCCCAGGAGTTGGAAAATCTACTTTATTATTAAAAATTGCTGGAAATTTAGCTAAAAGTGGAAAAAAAGTTTTATATGTATCTGGTGAAGAAAGTGCAGGACAAATTAAAATGAGAGCAAATCGACTAGATGCCAATGAAGATAATTTATTTTTGTTATCACAAATACAATTAGAAGCAATTCAAGATGAGTTACTACAAGAACAATATGAAGTTGTAATTATAGACTCAATCCAAACAATTTATTCAGACAAATTAACCTCTGCTCCAGGAAGTGTTTCTCAAGTTAGAGAAATCACTTTTGAATTGATGAGAAAAGCTAAAGATTTTCAAATTGCTATGTTTATTATAGGTCATATTACCAAAGAAGGATCTATAGCAGGTCCAAGAGTATTAGAACATATGGTTGATACCGTATTGTATTTTGAAGGTGAAACAAGCAAAGAGATCCGTATGTTAAGAGGATTTAAAAACCGTTTTGGTTCTACAAGTGAAATAGGTATATTTGAAATGACACAAAATGGCTTAGATAGTGCAAAAAATATTACAAATAAATTTTTTACCAAAAATAGTACACAAAGTGGTAGTTGCTTGACTGTTACAGCAGAAGGTAGCAGAGCTTTAATATTAGAAGTTCAAGCACTTGTAAGCGTAAGTAATAACCCAAATCCAAAAAGAAGTGCCACAGGATTTGATACAGCTAGATTAAATATGCTTTTAGCTTTACTTGAAAAAAAACTTGACTTACCACTTAATACTTATGATGTTTTTGTAAATATAAGTGGTGGTATAAAAGTCAAAGAAAGTTCTGCCGATCTTGCTGTTGTTGCTGCTATTATATCTAGTTTTAGGAATAGACCAATTTCAAAAGAAACTGTTTTTATAGGAGAAGTCAGCTTAACAGGTGAAATAAAAGATATTTTTAGTTGTGAAACAAGATTAAAAGAAGCGTCATCTTGTGGTATAAAAAAAGCTGTTTTATCTACAAAACCAAAAAATATAGATTATATAAAATGTTTTGAAGTAGATGAAGTATCAAAAATGTTGGAGTTATTTTAATATTTAGGTTGTTTATTAGTGATTATTAGATAAAATTGCTAAAAAATTAAATTTAGGATATTTTTAATATGGTAGATTATAAAATTACAAGAGCAACGATGGGTGAACGACCTGAAGTTACTTTACCAAATAAAGAATTTTTAGAACAACTCACTCCAAAAGGCTTTATGGAGATGATAGAACATTTTTATACTTTGGTGTTAGATAGTGATATTGCTCATTTTTTTCCAGATGATGAAGAAGAGATTGAGCTAATCAAACAACGCAATGGCTCGTATTTTATGATGATGTGTGGTGGAGATGATAGATATATTACAAAATATGGTGGAGAATTTGATCAAATCAAAACACATGAAATGTTTTCAATACCAGACAAAGCAAGAGTAGAATGGCTTGGATGTTGGCAAGAAGTTTTACAACATATTGAAAATAAAGTTGATTATAATAATATACAATCATATTGGAATTGGCTTGAGGTATTTTCAAAACATATAGTTAATTATGAAAATGATATAAAAGATGAAGAAGCAATAGCAAAAACAAAATAAAGGGATAATTATGTTAAGAGATATGTGTGCAGATATGAAAATGGAAGAAGGTTATATGAGAATGAGTATCGAGTATAACAACGATGAAAGTAGATTTAAAATACAAAAAGCAATAGCAAAAGTTGAAAAAGAGATGAATATTTTTCCATCAGTTATACGACGAAGTGTTACAGGTCATGCTGGTAATTTTTCAATAGAATTTTCAGGAGATGGATTGCCTAGAGAAGATGGAGAATTTTGTGAAGCTGTTATAAAAGAACTTGGTATAAAAGCTTGTGCAGTTTAGTATAGATAATCATACAGAATATTTACCAAATATAGAATTATTGGAACAAATAACAAAAAATTACACAGATAAAGATATTGAATTGATTATTTGTGAAAATGAGTATATTTGTCAATTAAATCATGAATTCAGAGATAAAAACAAAGCTACAGATGTTTTGAGTTTTCCATATGATGATATGCCAATGACCCCATTGGGTTCTATAGTTATCTCTGTAGATTTTGTAAAAGCAAAATCAAAAGAATTTCATCATACTGTTGATGAAGAATTTACATTACTTTTTATACATGGATTATTGCATCTGTTGGGATATGATCATGAAATAGACAATGGTGAACAAAGAGAAGAAGAACAAAAAATTATCCAAAAATTTAATCTTCCTCATAGTTTAATTATACGAAATCAATAATGGAGTTATTATGGATATAGTTATTTTTGTTGTTTCAATGGCTGCTTTAATATATGGTGCAGATTTTATTATTGAACAAAGTGAAAAAATAGCGTTACATTTTAATATATCATCTTTTATTATAGGAGCTACTCTTGTTGCACTTGGTACAAGTTTGCCAGAGATGGCAGTAAGTATAACTGCATCTATGCGTGGCAGTGGGGATATGGCTGTTGCTAATGTAATAGGTAGTACGATATTCAATATCTCTCTTGTTTTAGGGGCAGTTTTTCTAATAGGTAAAAAAATAGCTCCACACAGAGATTTATTTGCAAAAGATTCTGCTTGGTCATTGTTTCCTATTTTGGTATTTATTTTAATGGGAATTGATGGACAATTATCACGCTTGGATGGTTTTTTATTTTTAATTCTTATGGTAGCATACCTTATCTTTTTGATACAAAGTGATCAAATGGAAGATATTGATGAAGAACCAAAAGAAAAATTTGGTTGGGGTAAAACTATATTATTATTATGTATTGGATTTATTTTTGTAATCGGTGGGGCAAATAGTGCTATTGCAAGTGCTAGTAATATTGCACAAGATTTTGGAGTAAGTCAATGGGTTATAGGACTATTTTTAGTTGCATTTGGCACAAGTTTACCAGAATTAACTGTATCTATAAAAGCTGCTTTATCAAACAATGCCGATATGGCAATAGGTGCAATAATAGGAAGCAATGTAGCCAATTTTACAATGGTATTGGGACTTAGTGCTATAGTTGATCCATTGAAAGTTGACTTATCAACTAATTTTTTTGATATTACAGCAGCATTAATTGTATCTGTTATGCTTGTATTTATAACAGCAAATAAACTATATAATAAAAGTGCTGGAATAGTTTTACTAACTGTATTAGCACTTGTTGTTTCACATAGTTTTTAAAATGTTAAAGTGGTGTATATATAGTTTTTTATTTATTACATCACTTTATTCTACTGACTTTAAAGTAGTATCATACAATGTAGAAAATTTTTTTGATTTACACTACGATGGTACAGAATATAAAGAATTTCGTCCATATAGTAAATATTGGGGTAAAAAAGCTTATTATAATAAACTTCACAATATAGTAAAAGTTCTTAATAATATAAATGGAGATATTGTTGCCTTACAAGAGATAGAATCAAAAAAATGTTTTGAAAGTTTAAAACTAAAATTAAATTACAAATATGGTGTGTTTTTAAAAAATCCAACAGCATCTATTGGTGTGGCTTTATTAAGTAGATATAAAATTATAAATTTTAAAAAACTAATCACAAACAAATATGACAAACATTCACGATATATCTTAAGAGCCACTGTTGATATATCAGGAACAAAACTCACAATATATATAAATCATTGGAGATCAAAACACAGTAGTGAAAGCAAACGAATTTTAGCAGCAACTGCATTATTCAATGATATAAAATTATTAGATAAAAACACCTCTTATATAATTGTAGGGGATCTTAATTCAAATTATGATGAATATTTAACATTTAAATATGATAAAAAACTTAATGACACTTATGGAATAACAGGTATAAATCAAGTTTTAAATACAACTATTAATCAAAATTTCATAACAAAACAAAATATATTGAATTTTTCTGAAATTGTACATTATAATTTATGGTTAGAGCTACAACCAAAAAACCGTTTTAGTATGATATTCAAACAAAATAAAAACACCCCAGATAATATAATTGTACCTAAAAATATACTATATCCAACAAATAATATTTGTTATATAAATGGTAGTTTTAATGTATTTAAACCACCCTATTTAATCAAATCCAATAAAATAAAACATTGGAATATGACCAAAAGCACAGGATATTCTGACCATCTTCCCATATATGCAAAATTTTCAACCATATGTAAAACAAAAATATACAATATAGATAAAATATCACAATATAAAAATAACATACAATATCTTTACAGTGTAAATCATATTAAAAAACCTGTAAAATTAAATAATATTAAAGTGATATACAAATATAAAAACAGTGCAATTATCACACAAAACAAAACTAATTCTATTTTAATTTTTAATATAGCAAACAATTTAAAATTAGGATATAGATATGATATTGTTGTAAATGCCATAGATACTTATTGCAATAACAAAGAGATCACATCTATAAAAAGCACGCTATTAGTAGATAAAAAACCAATAAATTATGAAAAATATTACCTAGATGGTAGAAAAATAGATCTGTTTAATACTCAGTATCAAAATAATATAATTAAAAATTTACGAGGAACTTACAAAAAACATTATTTGTATTTTAGACACAATAAACTTTTTAGGATACGGTTGTATTTTGACAAAGGGGTTATTCAACCAAAAAACAATAGCAAAATAATTATAAAATCTGGTCATTTAACAACTTATAAATCACAAATTCAAATAAGAATACATAAACAAACAGATTTTAACTAATAGTTATAAATAGTTTAACATTTTTACAAGTATTATTTAGATAAAATCCCATACAGAATAAAGATAATTAAAGGTATAGTAGAATGATAACTTGGATGCAAAAACATAAAAAATGGCTTGTAATAACGATATGGATCAGTACGATAGCATTTGTAGGTGCTGGATTTGTAGGTTGGGGGTCATACAATTACAACAGATCAAGTTCCAATGTTGCAACAGTTGGAGATAAAGTTATCCAAATAAAAGATCTTAATAATGAATATAGTAATTTATATAGACAATATCAACAAATGTTTGGTGCAAAGTTTAATAACGAAATGGCAAAACAATTTGATTTACAAGGTGTTGCACTAAATAATTTAATTCAAAAATTTTTATTATTAAATTTAGCAGACAAGTATGGTATAAGTGCAACAAAAAAAGAGATTGCAGAAAGATTAGTTAAAATATCAGCATTTATCAAAAATGGTAAATTTGACAAAGCTACCTATGTACAAGTACTTAAACAAAACAGAACAAATCCAACAGACTTTGAAGCTCAAATTGGTCAAGAAATCACTTTGCAAAAACTTGTAAACATTTTTTCATCAACTACAAATAAAAATATAGTAAAAATATTTGATAAAGTATTAGGAGAAAAAGATAAAGTTGCTGTAAAAGTTTTAAAATTAGATGATATTAAAGTAACTGCTACACAAAAAGCGATTAAAAAATATTGGGAAGCAAATAAAAACAGATATAAATCAATTAAAAAATATCAAATCAATATAGAACAAATAGCTCTTGGGGATAATCCTAAACAAAGTAAAAAAACAGCTTTAAGAAAATATCTTGCGATAAAAAAAGGGACAGATAATTTTAAACAACAATTAACAATAGATGCAAATACAGCATTTATAGGAGCTGAAAATTTACAAAAAATCACATCATCAAAAGTTGGTAAATTATTAAAGCCATTAAAAACAGATGATCATTATATAATTGTGAAATTATTAAAAGTAATTGAACCAAAAGTATTGGATTTTGACAGTGTAAAACAAACAGTTAAACAAGATTATATAACATCACAAAAAAGAACATTATTAACCAAAGCTAGAGATAATGCAATGCAAAATTTCAATGGAAAAGATTTAGGATATGTATCAAGAAAAACAGATTCTCTTAAAATTGATGGTTTAACAAAAGATGAAGTAAAAAAAGTATTACAAAGTATATTTAATACTACAACAAAAACCGATTTTGTAGAATTAGCAAATAAAACAGTTGTATATCAAATTTTAGATACAAAACTTGGAGAATATCAAAAAGATCAAGAATTTGCTTTAACTCAACAACTTGATAAGGTTCAAGATCAAATTCTTTTATCGACACTTTTGGAAAAATTAAAAACAAAATATGAGATTAAAACAAATTTTAAGGTTAAATAACAGTGAGTAAAACAGTTTTAGCTATAGATATAGGGACAACAAATATTGTTTGTATAGTTGCTCAAAATGATTTTAATAATAAAATCAATATTTTAGGTATAGGTAAAAGTGTAAGTAGTGGTGTTAAAAAGGGATCTATTACAGATATTGATCTTGCAAGTTCTAGTATAAAAACAGCAGTTGATTTAGCTAGAAGTGGTTCTGCTAATAGTATAGATGAAACAATTGTATCTGTTTCTGGAGTTCATACTATTAGCCGAAGAAGTGTAGGTTCTATAAATATACCAACAGGACATATTACAGAAAAAGAGATAAAACAGGTTTTAACTATAGCTTTATATGATGCACAGATTGTGCCTGAATATGAAGCTATTCATGTTATCCCTTTGTATTTTAAAGTTGACAATAACGATTCTATTGATAATCCTTTAAATATGAATGGTTCAAGACTTGAAGTTTATGCCAATATTATAACAGCTAAAAAAACATCATTAACAAATATCCAAAGTGCCTTAAAATCATCAAATCTTGAAGTATCAAATTATGTTCTTACTTCATATGCTTCGACTATTGCAACATTACAAGAAGATCAAAAAAAATTAGGAACAGCAATCGTAGATTTAGGTGGAAGCACTTCTGAACTTGCTGTTTTTAAAAACAGATCAATAATTTATAATGATACATTAACTATAGGTAGTGAAAATATTACAAATGATCTTTCTATTATGTTGCATACCCCTATTAATGCCGCAAGTGAAGTAAAAAAACAGTATGCAACTTTATTACCAAAAACAGAAAACAATCAAATCACAAAAGTTAAGATACCAATTTTAGGTAATGAACATGAATCAAAAGAGATCTCTTTGGATTTGATTCAACCAATGATTCATGCTAGAGTTGAAGAGATATTATGTTTATTGCATGATAAAATCAAAACAAACAATTTATTAAATAGCATCCATGGAGTTGTTTTAACAGGGGGGATGAGCAAAATACCAGGTATTAATATTTTGGCAGAAAAAGTATTTGAAAATATACCTATAAAAATTTCTAATCCAATCAATATACAAAATGGATATATAAATTTTAATGACCCTACTTTATCTACTATAGTTGGATTATTATTTTACGGTTTAGATACAAATCCTACATTTGAACTTGATTCAAAAGGTGAATTAAGAGTTAAACAAATTATTGTTAAAGAACCTGAAATAAAACCTGTAGATACTGTTCCAGAAAAACAAATAAATACAGAAAACACAACAAATCATGATGGAGATTTATCTACAATAACACTTGAACAACCAAAACAATCATCATTTTCTAAGTTATTGAAAAAATTTGGGGAGTGGTTATAATGGATACAAATTTATTTAATCCACAAATTGTAGAGCAAATGCCAACTAAAACTTTGGCAGACAATGTAGCAAAAATTGCTGTTGTTGGTGTTGGTGGTGGTGGTTGTAATATGATTAACCATATGATTAATGAAGGTATTTATAAAGTTGATTTAATTGTTGCAAATACCGATTTACAAGCTCTAAGAGTATCAAAAGCTCCTAAAAAAATCCAATTAGGTGCCCAACTTACAAAAGGTTTGGGTGCGGGTATGAAACCAGATGTTGGTAGAGATTCTGCAATCGAAAGTTATGATGAAATAAAAGAAGCTATAGAAGGTAGTGATATTGTATTTATAGCTGCAGGTCTTGGAGGTGGTACAGGAACAGGAGCTGCTTCTATTGTAGCTCAAGCTGCCAAAGAGGTTGGAGCATTGACAGTATCTGTTGTCACAAAACCGTTTAAATGGGAAGGTAAACGAAGAACAGGATTGGCAAATCTTGGACTTGAAGAATTAAAAAAAGTTAGTGATTCTATTATTGTTATTAAAAACGATCGTTTAAAAGAGATTAGTGATGAAAATATGGGTATGAAAGATGCCTTTAGAATAGTTGATAATATTTTATTTCAAGCAGTAAATGGTATGAGTGAAGTGATCCTAAAACCTGGAAGCAATGATATAAATACCGATTTTGCTGATATTAGAACTATTATGCAACATCGTGGTATGGCACTTATGGGTATAGGGAAAGCAAAAGGTGAAAATTCTGCTCAACGAGCTTTGGAAAATGCTATAAAATCCCCATTATTAGATGAAGTTTCTTTAAGTGGTGCAAAAGGTATTATGGTACATTGGACATTCCATCCAAATGTAACATTATTTTCCCTTAGTGATGTTATGGAATATATAAATGATTCTATAGATAGCAATGCAGATATTATTTTTGGTACGACTACAGATGATACAATGGGACCTGATGAAGTTAAAATCACTATTGTTGCTACAGGATTTGAAACTGCTCAAAATGATGACACTCATATTGAAGATGAAACAATCTTACAGCCTCAAATTCCAACTGATGATTCAAATTATTATGATACACCACCACTTATGAGGGGTTATTCTATAAAATATATGTTGTAATAGCATGCTAAAACATATATTTACAAATAGTGCAGGTATTCTTCTTTCTAGGATACTTGGCTTTATACGAGATCTTTTAACAGCTTCTATTCTTGGTGCTAATGTTTACAGTGATATTTTTTTTATAGCTTTTAAATTACCAAATTTATTTAGACGAATTTTTGCTGAAGGTGCATTTACTCAAAGTTTTATCCCATCTTATTCTGCATCAAAACATAAAATACAATTTTCTACAATAATTTTTCTGCAATTTGTTGGGTTTATTTTAGTACTTAGTTTATTTGTTACATTTTTTGCAAATATTATTACAAAATTTATTGCTGTTGGATTTGATGCACAAACTATTGAATTGGCATCACCATTTGTAGCAATATGTTTTTATTATCTACCTTTAATATTTATCGTTACATTTTTAGCTGCATTATTACAATATAAACACCATTTTGCTACAACAGCTTTTGCTACAGCATTATTAAATATTGCTATGATTACGGCATTGTTATTAAGTGCCCATTTAGATAAAAAACTTATTGTATATTATCTTTCTTTGGGTGTTGTATTTGGTGGAATATTGCAAGTTATAGTACATCTTATAGCAATTAAAAAATTAAATATTAAATTTTTTACAACACAAATTACAAAAAGTCAACAAAGTTTTAAACAAACAAAATTTTACAAACAATTTTATCCTGCTGTATTTGGTAGTTCTGCATCACATTTGGCAGCTTATATTGATACTTTTTTAGCATCATTTTTAGTATCTGGAACTATTAGTTATCTATATTATGCGAATAGATTATTTCAATTTCCACTTGCTTTATTTGCCATTGCTACATCGGTTGCACTTTTTCCATCTATTTCAAAAGCTATTAAAAATAATGACAAAGAAAAAGCTTTTTTATATTTAAAAAAATCATTTTTTATATTATTGATACTTTTAAGTGTAGCAACATTTATAGGTATTGTTTTTAATCATTTTATAGTTGAATTGTTATTCCAAAGAGGTGCTTTTGGTGTACAAGATACTCAAAATACAGCTTTAATACTTGTAATGTATCTAATAGGTCTAATCCCTTTTGGTATAGCAAAAATATTCTCCCTTTGGCTGTATGCTAATCACAATCAACTCAAAGCTGCAAAAATCACAGCAATATCTTTATTGAGTAATATAGTTTTTTCTGTAATATTAATAATCCCATATCAAGCAAATGGATTAGCTTTTGCTAGTACATTAAGTGGATTTGTTTTACTACATTTTACACTTAAAGAATTCGGATACGATGAGTTTTTTAGATTGATAAAAACTTAAGTCGCTTTAATATAAAAAAATGTTAAAATACATACTAAATAGGAAAAAAGGTATTAATTGAAAGAATTTTTTAAACAGTATATTCCATATTATAAAAATTATATTACAAAATTTATTTATGTGATTATAGGAACTATTTTAGTTTCTGTTGGAACTGCTGGATCTGCATATGTTATAAAACCTTTATTAGATGAAATTTTTGTTAACAAAGATCAACATATGTTGTTGATTATACCTGCTATGATTATAGGATTATATACTGCAAAAGGGTTTGGAAGATATATTCAAGCATATTATATATCATATATTGGACAAGACATTATAAGGCAAGTTAGAGATAAATTATTAGGGCATATGTTGCATCTGGATCTTGCATTTTTCAATTCAAATCATAGTGGAGAATTAATAAGTCGTATTACAAATGATATTAATCGTATCCAAAGTGCAATATCAAATCAAGTAGCTAGAATTATACAAGAGCTTATAACTATAATAGCACTTGTTGGTGTAACCATTTATCAAAGTTATCAATTGGCATTTTATGGACTTGTTGTTATGCCTCTTGCTTTGTATCCATTGTCTTTAATGGCAAAAAAAGTTAAAAAACTTTCATTTAAATCTCAAGAAAAAAATTCAGATATAACATCACATCTAAGCGAAACATTTAATAATATTGAGATAATCAAAGCAAATTCAACAGAAAATTTTGAAATTGATAATTTCTCACAACATAATATTGAATTTTTTAAAATCAATTTAAAAACAGTAAAAATCAATGGACTTGTATCTCCATTTATGGAAATTTTAGGTGCTATTGCATTGGCAGTTGTAATTGTAGTTGGTGGTCAAGAAGTTATAAAAGGGAATATGACTGTAGGTACATTTTTTTCATTTATGACAGCACTGATGATGTTATATACACCTATTAAATCGTTATCATCAATGTATAATAAACTACAAGATGCACTTGCAGCAAATGAAAGGATTAATGATATTTTTGCTTTACAAGCAGATATAACATCAGGAGATAAACCATTTCCTAAAGATTGTCAAACTATTCAATTTGAAAATTTATCTTTGATATTTAAATCAACAGATGAAAAAATAGATGATGTAGTTGCATTACATAATATTAATCTAACAGTTAACAAAGGGGAAACTGTAGCATTAGTTGGAGATAGTGGTGGTGGTAAAAGTTCATTAATAAATACACTAATAAGATTTTATGATAGCACAACAGGAACAATAAAAATAAATAATATTGATATAAAAGATTTAAGTTTACAAGATCTTAGAGATAAAATCTCAATTGTAACCCAAAGGGTATATATTTTTAATGATACTATTGCTGCAAATATAGCTTATGGGCAACCTTTTGATGAACAAAAAGTTATATTCGCACTTAAACAAGCTCATGCTTTTGATTTTGTATCAAATATGCAAAACGGAATATATACTATGTTAGATGAAGCAGGAACAAACTTAAGTGGTGGGCAAAGACAAAGAATAGCCATTGCTAGAGCATTATATAAACAACCTGAAATATTGATTTTAGATGAAGCTACATCTGCACTTGACAATCAAAGTGAATCTGTAATTACTGATGTTTTAAATGAAGTATCAAAAGATAAAATTACTTTTGTCATTGCTCACAGACTCAGCACCATAAAAAATGCAACAAATATCGCTGTATTCAAAGATGGAGAGATAGTTTGTCAAGGTAAACAAGAACAACTTCTACAAAACTGTAGTGAATATCAAAGATTATATAATCTTGCAAATATATAAAGGAAAAAAATGTTTGATTACAATACCATAAAAAAAATAATGTTTAATTTTGACCCAGAAACAGCACACAATATTGCAGAAGCTGGATTGAAAATACTACCATACTGTCCTATAACTTTTCCATATATGGTAAATAGAAATTTTATTGAAAGTCCCAAATTAACACAAAATATATTAGGCACTACATTTGTCAATCCTATAGGTTTAGGGGCTGGATTTGATAAAAATGCAACAATGATAAAAGCAACAAAAGCTATGGGATTTGGTTATACTGAAATAGGAACAATGACACCACTGCCACAAGATGGTAATGCAAAACCAAGACTATTTAGATATCCAGAATTTGAATCAATCCAGAATGCAATGGGATTTAATAATTTAGGTAGTGATATAGTATCTCAGAATTTATCAAAAGTTTATCCTTATGATATACCTATTGGGGCAAGTATAGGTAAAAACAAACTTACAAGTGAAGCTAATGCCCTAAAAGATTATGAAATACTAATTAGAAAATTTTCTACTATTAGTGATTATTTAGCTATTAATATTTCATCTCCAAATACACCTAATTTGCGAGATTTACAAAATGAACAATTTATAAAAGATATTTTCACTATGGCAAAAGATATTACAAATACACCTATTTTATTAAAAATTGCACCAGATATGAGTTCTAAAACAGCTATAGAATTATCACAAACAGCTGTACAATATGGAGCAAGTGGTATTATAGCTACAAATACAACACAAGATTATTCATTATTACCAAATCCAAAAGATTTTGGTGGTATCAGTGGTGCAGTTCTTAGTGAAAAATCATATAATTTATTTAAAGATTTAGCAAAAGAATTATATGGAGAAACTATACTAATTAGTGTAGGTGGTATTAGTGATGCTAAAGAAGCATATAAAAGAATCAAAGCAGGAGCATCATTGATACAAATTTTAAGCGGATTTATTTTTAAAGGTCCATCTATGTGTAGAGATATAAATACTCAATTATTAAAATTACTGCAAGAGGATGGATTCAATCATATAAGTGAAGCAATCGGAGCAGATTTAAAATGATAAAATCTATTTTATTATTGACTATTTTATTTTTTCAAGGAGTTTTAATGGGAAATACTTTACCAAAGTATTATGAAAAAACTTTAAACAATGGTTTAAAGATAGTTGCAATACCAATGCATAATCAAAGTGGTGTTATATCTACAGATATTTTTTATAAAGTTGGTAGCAGAAATGAAATTATGGGTAAAAGTGGTATTGCTCATATGCTTGAACACCTTAATTTCAAATCAACCAAACATCTCAAAGCAGGTGAATTTGATACCATTGTGAAAAGTTTTGGAGGAGTTAACAATGCCTCTACAGGATTTGATTTTACACACTATTTTATAAAATCATCTACAAAAAACCTTTCAAAATCATTGGGACTTTTTGCTGATCTTATGGAAAATTTAACTTTAAAAGATGAAGAATTTCAACCAGAAAGAGAAGTTGTAGCAGAAGAACGACGATGGAGAACAGATAATTCCCCTATGGGATATTTGTATTTTAAACTTTTTAACAATACATACACATATCATCCATACCATTGGACACCAATAGGATTTATGAATGATATTCAAAATTGGACTATAGAAGATATAAGATCATTTCATAATAAATTTTACACCCCATCAAATGCAATTATCGTAGTTGCAGGAGATATTAATAAAGATATTGTATTTAAAGAAGCAACAAAATATTTTCAAAATATAAAAAACACTCCAAATAGCAAAACTGTTCAACAAACACTTCATACAGTAGAACCAAAACAAAATGGAGAAAAAAATATTGTGATTTATAAAGAATCACAAGTACAAATGTTAGCTATGGCATTTCATATTCCAAATTATTTGCATAAGGATCAAGTAGCACTATCTGCATTAAGTGAATTATTAAGTAGTGGTAAAAGTAGTAGATTAAATGAATTACTTATAGATAAAAAACAACTTGTTAATACAATATATGCTTATAATATGGAACAAACAGATCCAGGAATTTATTTGATTTTAGCTGTTTGTAATCCAAATATTCAGGCCACAGATGTTCAAAAAGAGATATACAAAGAGCTTGATAAAGTAAAAAATGGAGATATTAAACAAGCAGAATTAGACAAAGTAAAAATCAATACAAAATCAGATTTTGTATTTTCTCTTGAAAATTCAAGTAATGTATCAAATTTATATGGAAGTTATTTAGCTAGAGGGGATATATCTCCATTGTTAAACTATGAAAAAAATATAGATAATTTAACAATAAAAGACATACAAAAAGTAGCACAAAAATATCTTATAAAAGATAATGTAACATCTGTAATTTTAAAAAGTAAATAAAGGTTTGTAAGTGTTTTTTCAATATTTGGATATTGTAACTAATATTATTTTAATATGTTCATTAGGTTGGTATCTTATTACCAACCTGCAATGGTATAACTATAAAATAGAACGGGTGATTTTAAAACACCATAAACAACAATGGCATATTATATATTTTGTTACACCTATTGTATTATATTATCTTCTTGATATAAAATATTTTGCTGTATATTTTTATTTATTATATTTTACAAGTTTTATTTTATGGAATAAAAATCTTACAAATAAACTTGTATTAACACAAAGAGTTAAAAGATTTTTAACAATTTTATTATTTGTAATATTTATAGTTGATGGATTGTGTTTTTTATCAGACAAATGCCATTTTGGGGTATTGTTACCTTTAATTATCACTTGGGGTATCACTACAATTTTAGAAAAAATATTTTTTATCACTTTTAAAAGCCGAGCAAAAAAACAGTTACAATCTATAAATAACTTAACTATTATAGCAATTACTGCAAGTTTTGGTAAAACTTCTATAAAAAATTATTTATATCAAGTATTAAGTAATCATTTTAAAACATATATGACACCAAGAAGTGTTAATACCATAGGTGGTATTTGTAAAGATGTCAATGAAGATCTTCCACTAGATACACAAATATATATTGCAGAAGCTGGTGCAAGAGAACAAGGTGATATTTTGGAAATTACACAGTTTTTAGAACCACATTATGCTATTATAGGTAGTGTAGGAGAACAACATATAGAATATTTTAAAACACTTGATAATATTATTTATACCAAAATGGAAATACTACAATCACCTAGACTAATTCATGGATTTGTGCATGATAGCGTTCCTATAAAACACTACGATACTATTACACAATTTCCACATAACTTACATATAACAAGAAGCGATTTACATGGTATATGGTTTGATATAGAAGTTGATGGAGTTGTTGAACATTTTCACGCACCTATTTTAGGTAGTTTTAATGCTATCAATTTAACAGCAGTGATTTTAGTAGCACATAAATTGGGTATGAGTATTGATATGATTAAAATAGCAATTGATAATATAAAACCTGTAGAGCATAGATTGCATCTTACAAAAGCAAATGGTAAACTAATCCTTGATGATAGTTTTAACGGCAATCTACAAGGGATGCTTGAAGCTATAAAAATATCGGCAACTTATGATAAACGCAAAGTTATTATTACTCCTGGACTTGTAGAGAGTACATTTGAAGCAAATATTACATTAGCAAAAGCTATAGATGAAGTATTTGATGTAGTAATTATCACCGGAGATTTAAATAAAAAAATACTATCTGCACATATATCAACCAATAAATTACTATTTTTAGATGATAAATCAAAAATGCAAAATATGTTAATAGAACATACTCAAATAGGAGATTTAATCTTATTTGCAAATGATGCACCAAACTTTATTTAAAGGATTGATATGGAAAAATTATATGCACCTTGGAGAACTGAATATGTGTCAACACATAAAACAAAAATTGATGGTTGTGTATTTTGTTATATAGCAAACCACCCAGAAGAAGCCGAACAATTAGGTGTATTATATAGCAATGAACAATTTTTTGTTGTTATGAATAAATACCCATATAGTCCTGGTCATATAATGATAATACCAAATTATCATACAGATAAATTAGAAGATTTAGATTCTGATGTTTGGATAAATATCTCATTGTTTGCACAAAAAGGGGTTGCCCTTTTAAAAGACACATTAAATGCACAAGGTGTTAATTTAGGTATGAATATAGGGCAAATCAGTGGTGCAGGTATTGCTGAACATATCCATTTGCATTTGGTTCCAAGATGGATGGGTGATACAAATTTTATTACAACTATTGGGGATACAAGAGTTTATAGTAGTGATTTTGATAAGATTTATCAACGCCTAAAAGAACAAGCTGATAAATACTTTAACTAATGCAAATTATCTTAGATGGGTTAACATTTACTATTATTCATCGTACAAATAAAAAAATTAAAAATATAGGGATTTTACTTGAAAATCAAAATGAAATTATTGTAAAAACCCCACTTGGTTTTAAAGTACATAATCTTCGAAATGTTGTTTTACATCATAAACAATGGATTTTAAGATCAATAAAAAAAATACCAGCAAAAAATAAATTTGATTTTTTTTGTGATAGTACTATTGATTTTTTAGGACAAAAATACCCTTTGGAAATAATAGAAACATCTAAAATAAAATATGTGAAAGTTGATTTTAAAGATAATATATTTTATTTTTATCATAATCCACAAATAAAAGAATATGAAGATTTTTTAAATGGACTTAAAAAATTTTATAAAAAAGTTGCTATAAAATATATAGATCCTATTTTTGACAAATGGTGTTTTATAACCAAATTATATCCACAACAAATAACATATAGATATGCAAAAAAACGATGGGGAAGTTGCTCATGGGAAAATAATATATCTATTAATTATATGCTTTTACAATTTCCTATTGCTGCTATAGAATATGTAGTATTACATGAATTGGCACATATCAAAGAAAAAAATCATTCAAAACGATTTTATAATATTTTGGCACTATATATGCCCAATTACAAACAAAATGAAGCGTTATTGAAAAATAAATTATTTTGACTTGTGCCAATTTTACTTAATAAATACCACTAATTCTAAACTAAAATAAATTTAACAAAATGTATGTTTATTATCATATTTGACAAATAATCATACAAAATGTTAATTTCTACCCGATATATCGTGGTAAATCATACATTTGAAACTATATTATATACTACAAATTTCACTTAATAATATTGCATTTTGCAATATTTTTATATAAATCCCTTATTTAAGAGGTTTGTGATACTTGGTAAAATATACATTAAAATATATGTTTA
>Ga0256828_1000035_pt1 | contig 93352 bp, 151 predicted proteins | sample CV88metaG_FD_185993 | JGI IMG/M metagenome (GOLD analysis project Ga0256828, IMG submission 185993) | Hydrothermal vent microbial communities from East Pacific Rise, Pacific Ocean - CV88 | ecosystem: Environmental > Aquatic > Marine > Hydrothermal vents | place: Pacific Ocean: East Pacific Rise...
TTTGAAGTGAAAAATTCTAAATTTTTCTTATAAAAAATGTTTATATTACTTTTCAGCATATTTTTAGTGTGCTTCAATTTAGAGTCATCTGTTTCAGAATAATTTGCCAAAAGTTGCAAATCTTTGAATTGTTTATAATAATTTTGAAGTGCTTCAAGTATTTTTATTTCTTCAAGCAAATCTATATCCATAATTGTTACGGGACTAAAAGTTGCTTTTAAATGAGGCCCCAATTCTTCTGTAATTTCATTTAAAAGTATTTTTGGATTTGAAGAATCTGTTATTTGAACCTTTGCTATAGATTGATATTTCAAATGACCTTTAACCACATCTAAATCTTTTGAAGTCCTAAATGATATAAAATGCTTCCCATCATACCAACTGTCAAAAACCACAGGAATAACCCCATGTGTGAAAGCATAATCTAGAAAATGTGTAGTTCTTTTTAAAATATCTTTATTCTTTTCCGTTTGTTTAAACAATTTTTTATATTTATTTTTGACCTTTATTTTAAAATCATAAATTAAATCTAATAGTTTCATTTTTATTCCTCATTTGCTAATTCTTTATTTTGAATACATCTATAAAATTCATTATCAATAAAATCTTTTAATTCAAAAACTTTTTTGTTTTTAGTGTTTCTGATTTTATTTCCTTCAACTCTATAAATTTCATTATCAATAATACAAGCATCACTATCAAAAATTATATTTCCGTTTTTATCTTTGAAACTTGTAGGTATTAAAATTTTATCAATTTTATCTCCTTCTAAAATTTCATCTGGACATTCTTCGCAACTGTATGTAGTATGATATTCTTCCCACTCAAAAATCATTTTGTTTTTAATATCAATAATACCATCATAGATGAAAAATCCTTTTTTATGATATTCATTAAAATTAAAAATTACAAATTCTCCGAATTTTAGTTCTTTAACATTAAAATCTTTCACTAAAATAAAATTATCATCAAAAATTGAAGTAGGTTTAAAATCCCATCTATCAAATTTCTTAAAAATCTCATTTTTTGCCAATAATGTTTTTTCAACCTTATCTAATTCTAAAAGATTTGTTTTTAAAGAATTATTAACATAATGATATTTACCTAAATAATTATCTTTTACTTCAAAAAATGATAATGTTTTTCCTCTATAATTTATATATTTCATGTGAATCCTTTTTGTTTTTATATTATAATTATAACAAAAAAGAAATTAAAAGTCAAGTGTTTTCATAATTTTATAAAAGAATAAAATCAAGAAAAAGAATTATAATAATTCTGTAATTTCTTGATATAAGTTTTCAATATCATTAGATGATAATGAAGTATATTTTGTGAATGAATTTCCTTCTGTGTCATCAAAAACAACAGGACAATTAACAATAGGTATAATTGATTTACCTGAATAACTTACTGCTTCTTGAACTTTTGCTCCATTACCGATAACAAGATTAACATTTTCACCTATTCTGTAAAATTTTTTAGGATTAAACTCTTTAACTGCTTTTTTATATTCTCTTTTTAAAGCACTTACTATTTTTTTCATTTTACTTGTAGCATCTGAAACATCAAAAAGAATATAAACTTCATCATACATCTTTACGGCACCAAATACATATCTATCACACCAGCAATTTACAGCATAAACTTCATATCCAGAACTTGTAGTTTCATCAACTACTTCTCCGCCTTCTCCTGCTTCATCAAGTTTTGAGATAACTTTATCTGCCACACCATCTATTACTTTTTTAACTGCTTCAAATGCTGCATCAGCATCTTGTTTTTCTAAAACTACACTTGAAACCTTGAATGCTTCATTTATGTTTTCTAAAATATCTTTTAACATTTTTGTCCCCTTACTTTTTTGATTTTATTTCTTTTAAAACTGCTTTAAGACTGCTTTCATTATAAGGAATTTCTCCGAAAATATATTGTAAGTCATTGAAGTGTTCTACCTCATCCCCCATCATATCTTCAAAAAATTCTTCTAACTCAACTGCTTTATTTTCTTTTGCAAGTAAAACCATTTCTTTATAATCTTTTCTTGCTTGTTCTTCTAACCCTTGAATGAATTTAACACATTCAACTAAATCTTTAGGTGTGTATTTAGTTACACCTGTGTCAAAATCAACCAATTCTAAATCATTCAAAAACCCGTGATTGCCAGCATAAGCAACCAATTCAGTAAAATGTTTATATTCCTCACTTGAATGTTCTAATAATTCTTTTACAACATTCGCAACATCTTTACCTTTAAGTTTATTAGCAATAACAACATAACCTGCTGCTGCACTAATTTCATCTCTGATAAATTTATTGAATTTTTCAATTAAAAATTCTTTATCCATAATTGTCCTTTATTTTTTACATTTCAGATTATAAAATATATCGTTATGTGTAATACCTAATTTTTTGTATAATATATTATCTTCTTCCATAACATAATTAGAACATTTTGGTATTTTTTCATAACTTTTTATTTTAAGTGAATTTATATGTCTGTCATAGTATTTAACATAAAATTCATCTTTATAACTTGTAACCTCACAAGGAATTTCTGTTTTAACACTTTTTACTGTATCTAAATTAAAATTTAAGTATAAAGAACTTATTACAATAAACACCATTGAAAATCTTGTTATTCTGCTAAGGTCTTCAGAAAATAAAACTATTGATGCCACTAATAAAATTATAGAAAGTGTAATCCCTAAAACAATATCAGACACAAAAATTGCAAAAAACCAAACTATTATAAAAAATGTTAAAAGTCCTTTTTCAGAATCTGTCATTCTTTTCTGCTCGTCATTGAAAAAATAATTTTTTATTTTTTCTAATTTAATTTTTAATTTATTTTTCATTTTGATATTCTCCTTCCCATTTTGGTATATCACTTATTTTTATTTTTTTGAATTTTTTATTCTTTTTAATTGCTAATAATGCTTTGTGTCTTGCTGAAAAGTCATCTTTTCTTCCTTCTTCATCTAATTTTGCTAAATTTTGTGAAAATGTTATATAAAAGTATGGGTCAAATCCATATCCTCTTATTTTTCCATCAACTTTATATGGGTTTCCAATTGTTCCTTCATATGTTCCTCTATATAAAGTGATATATTCTCCGTCATTATAAGCAAAAGTAACAACCCATTTTGCTCTCTTTCCTAGGTATTTGGGTAAATTGTCAATCATCCATTTAATTTCAACCAATTCTTCCCATTTTCTTTTATTTTTAATTTCAAGAATTGTGTCTTCAATTACAAATCCTTTTCCTGCTTCAAGTGCTTTATATATTGCTACTTCTTCACTTGTTCCTTTTACTTCTCTTAAATCTTTACCTTTTATAATTTTTGCTTCAGGCAAAACTCTTTTTATTTCTTTAATTTTAAATTCATTTGAAGTTGTAAAAATCATGTGTATCCTTTTTGTTTAATTTTCTAGATATTATATAATTGAAAATTACTGTTAACCTGAGTATCATCTATAACAATTTGCCCGTATTTTTCAACTTCAAAAATATATTTAATCGTGCTAACACTTGTTCTCGAAGTTGCTGAAATATACTCATCATAGATTTTTTCCATTTTAGTGATTTTTAAACCGTTTTCATACACTTCTTCTAAATTATGGTAAAATACACTTGACAATTCTTCTTCTAATTTTGGAACTATTGTTATAGGAACCTCAACTTCAATCTTAAAAAATGGATATAAAATACCCTCATCAATACTTCTTTTATATTCTTTATAAAATTTTTCGTAATCTTTGAATTGAGTTTTTGAAATTACTTTCTCAATTCTGTTTTTAACTCTTTTACTATCTCTATTATCATAATATAAATTTTCATCTGCTTCTGCTATAAGTGAAAACAAGTCGTATGAAACATACCCTCCTAAAAAACTCATAACCATTTGTTTAGTAATTTTATTGTATTCAATTTCTTTTAATGTTTTAAATTTCATGTGAATCCTTTTTGTTTCTTTTTATAATTATAACAAAAAAGGAGGAAGAAGTCAAGTGTTTTTAAAATTTTTATATTAAAATAAAGAATTTTTTTCTTGATTTAAATTTGTATAATTATAATTTTTATGAGCATAAATCTTTTCTTGAACTATTTTTCTGCTTATATCATTTTTTCCTTTCTGATATATTATTTCATAATCTTTATGCTCAAGATTGTATTCCGAGATGATACATTTATTTTTTGAAATAAAGTCATTAAAAAGATTAAAATTAAAATCGGAATTGTATCCACTTGTATTTTGATATGGAGGGTCCAAATAAATTATTGAGTTTTTTTCAAAATTTTTAAAATCAAGATAACTTTTATTATGGAATTCTATTTTTTTATTTTTTATATGTGGTAAAGTTTTTGCTAATAAATTTATGTTATTGATATGAGCAACTAAATTTCTTCTTGGTGGCATAAAAGGTTTTAATACTTCATAAAGTTTTAATTTTTTCTTTTGCACTTCATTATCATTTTTTGGCATCCCCATTTCTATAATTTCATTTAGATTGACATCCCCGTAAAACTTTTTAATATTCTCAATATGTTTCTCGTCATTATGAATTATAACATAATGAAGACTTCTTTTAATGTCTTCAATTTCTTTACTATAAATATATCCACTCCCGTCATTTCCAAAACTGTAACATCTTTCAAAAAATATCTTATCTATTTTATCTTTAGGTTTATCATTTCTTCCATAAAAAGGTTTATAGAATCTCTCAAAAAATTCTTCTTCACTTGTATTTTTTAAAAACATTACAAAATCAAATAAATTTTTATCTAATTCATTATAAATAACTTTTTTAACATTTGGGTTTTGAGCAATTGAAAAAGATACACTACCTCCTCCTCCAAATAAATCATAAAGGATAATATCTTTAGGTTGAACCTTTTCAAAAATTTCATTTAAGTTTTTTATAAGTTTTCTTTTGCTTCCTTTATATGGTATTCCTACTGCTTTAATTTTCATTTACAATCCTATAAACTTTTTTATTATAATGTATTTCATTCTTAACACATTTGCCGTTCGTTGTATTATATTCACAACACTTGACTTTGAACTTGTCAGGTAAAGCAAGTGATATTAAACCATAAAAAGCAAGTGTAAGAATAAAAACCAATAAAACATTTAAAATAAAATTTACCTGTTTATCATATCTACTTTGGAACATTTTAATCCTCGCAGTAACTTATTGATATTACAAAATCTTCAACTTCAAAATAATGATAACCATATTCTTTGCTATATTTTTTAAAATCCAAATCATTAGATATAATTATTTCATTGTTATCTACTTTAATGATAATTTTTGTTAAGTCATCGTCAATTTCAATATCTTGAATATAATCATCTTTAATGTCTGGATATAAAGGTTTATCATTTAATGTATAAAAATTTACATAGCAATTTTGCTTTAATAATTTATACATTTTATTCATCCATTTTTCTTTAAATGGATTATTTAAGTTATGTAATGCTTTTTTATACTCTTCTTTTGCTTGCAAATATTTTTTATACTCAACTTCTTTTTCTTTTAATTCATTTTTTAATAATTCTAATTTACTCATTTTAATCCTTTAATTTTATACTATTTATTCTTTCTACAATAAAATCAATAATTGTATTTTTATATTTTTTGATAACAATTATATCAAGTAAAAAATAAATTGCTAAAATAATACCTACAGGAAAAAGAGCAGCAAACAAAAAAGCAGTAACCAATACCACCAAAAGAGTATCAGAATTAAAATCTGACGGATAATCATTTAACGATTCTTGATATCTAATATCAACTATTAAAAGAAATGTTAAAACAAAAAACAAAATAAACCATATTATAAAAAACATTTTCTCTCCTTTATTTTTTAGGAGCAAGTTTTCTAAATTCACTTGCTAACTCATTATATCTAAATACTTTTTTAAAAGTTGAAATTATATCATCCCATTCTTTATTGTATTTATAAATCATTTTTATTTTTTTGTAGTCGTCATTTAATTGACTTACAAATTTATCCATTTCAAAATCTTCTTTGTATTTTGCTAAAGCAATTCCAAACTTCAAAATTCTAATACAATGAAATAAAGATTTATAACTTTTTCTCAATTCAATTTCAGAATTGAATTTTGGATATTCTATTGTATATTTCTTTTTTGCTTTTACAAGACTATTATTATATTTTTTTGAAAATGATTTTCTCAATTTTGATAAATCAAATTTAAAATACGAAGGGTTATAATTCACTATTCCGTCTGAAAAATATAATGCCATTGCCATCTCTTCGTGTTCCCATAATAGTTCTTCAAATGTTCTTTTACTTATAACAATAACATCTTTTTTATAAGTGTTACCATTATAAACATTTTCAAAAGTATAATTTTCATTTATTTCTTTAAAACTATCTACGATAACTACAAAGTCTATATCCGATTTTTCGTCCATTGTTTTCCATAACAACGAACCCCATTCATAACAACCAACTAATCTATCATAATTATTCTTTTTCAAAAATTCATAAAAATTCATAATAACCTCGCTTTTTTGCTTCATCTCTGATTGCTCTTGCTCCAGATTTTAGCAAAACATCATTATGGTCTATATATTTTTTGTAAAATGTTTTTAATTGAAGTTTCAAAAAATTATCACTCCAATAACTTGGGGGATATTCTATTTTATCATAATTCTTATCTTTCATTTTAATCCCTTAAAAAATTATGAAGTCTTAACATTGGTGGATTATAAAGATTGTCTCTATCATAAGCATCTAATTGAATTAAATCTTTTTCAATGTCTTTAAGTGTTAAAGGATGTAACGATATGTATCTAACTTCACTTTGCCAAGACATACAACTTCTCTCAAAAGTTTTAAAAGAAAATATAAATACTAATTCGTCTCTTTTAATATCCATAAATGCTGTTCTTCCGTCAGGAACTAATTTATCTGTAATAATGAAAATATACTTAAAAAATATAACCTTTTTAATTGTTTTTTTATTTTTAGAATAAATATCATTAAAAAAATCTTCAAAGTCATTTTTTAAAAAAGTAATAAATTCATTTTCATTATCAAAAAACATTCTTATTTCTCTTTTTGTGAAGAGTTTAAATGCATTATTTTTTAAACCTTTTCTTATTCTCTTAGCATAACTTTTTAGGTTGAAATTTTTCTTTTCAATTTCATCTAACACCAAATCAAAAACTACTCTGTCAAATTCCCCGTCAAGCAATTTATAAATCAACCTGTGTGAAGTTGATTGCTTTAATTCTCTTAAACTTATTTTCATGTGAATTCCTTATATTTTTACAAAAATTTTGATGTCATTTTTAAATTTTTCAATAAATGCAGGGCAACATTCCGCATTTGATTTATCACATTCAGAACAATCACAACCTTTACATTTAACTATAAAATCTTTAAAATTATCTTTTTCTTCAAATTTAATTTCTTTAAAATTTTTCATGTGAATCCTTTTTGTTTTATTTCTTACATTATAATTATAACAAAAAAGAAAAAGAAAGTCAAGAACAAAATTCTTTTTTAAGTAATTTCATAAACATTTTTTCTAATTCATTCCAATTTGCTTTTTTAGGTAAATTTTCTTTTGCCACTTCTTGAAGTTTTTCAAAATTTGCGAACTCAACTTCCATTCTTTCTTCTAATTCTTCAAGTGTAAATTCTAAATTTCTGATTTTTTTAAGTTCCTCAGCATTTTCTAATGGGAATTTTAATTCTTTTTTAACAATTAAATCTCTACCTTCTTCTAAAAGTCTAAATAAATGAAGGAAAAATTTAGCATCAAATCCTACTGTTTTCCATTGCTCTGCTCTATGACTTGAAGTGGCGATTTTTTCTTTCATCATTTTGTTTGCTTTTTTGATAAATAAATTTCTCGGAAATGTTAAATTACTTACAACGATTCCATCTTTCTTAAATAAATGTTTAAAAGGTGCGAACTCATTGTGATGTTGAATTTCTCCTACTGTCATAACTCCGTCGTGATTTTCAAGGAATTTTTCAAGTGTTTCTTGTAAAGCAATTAAATCTTTGTAATTTACTGCTTTGTTTTTACCTTTTTTCATTTGACTTTTAGCATATCCCATAAATGAATGAAATACTCTTTGATTGATAAATAACTCGCTGTTATTTTGAAATTCCTCAAATTCAGGTGTATTGAATACAACTGCTTCAGGATTTGTGTGAGAAAATAGCAATTCCACAATGTTTGGATTTACATCCCCTGCTAATTTTAAAAATTTTTTTAACTCATAAACTTTACAATCTAATGCTTCCTTTGTATTTTTACCACTCTCATCTTTCACAACATCTGACAAATCAACTTCTTCAACATTTTTGAAACCTAAGTGAAATTCAGGATTTGCTAAGAATACACCTAAAAAGTCTGTATCTGATTCAGGTGTATTTGTCCCGTATAATTGACTACCACTCTTTGTTAAAAATAATAATCTACCAAAAGGTTTAATTCTTTCTTCAACCATTTCTAAAATTTCTTTGTTTGTTCTCATGTGTTTCCTTTTATTTCTTTTTACATTATAATTATAACTAAAAATTTTTTAGTTGTCAAGTGTATAAATACATTTTCTTAAATTTTCTTTCAAAACTCTTCTTCTACTTCTTTTTGCTTTTTGAATTCTTTTTCTTCTATTTTTTCTTGCTTTATTATTTCTCCATTTATAAATCAAATCATCATTATAAATTTCTATTTTAATCTCAGGTCTCATTATTATCCTTTGGAAATTATTTTTCAAAAGTTTTTAAAAACTCTTCAAATAAAAATGTTCCTTTTAAAGGACTCTCATCTAAAACTAAATGGTGCTTATGTTCTGGAATAACATCGTATTCACTTGCATAATTAAATTCTTCAATTTCACCTACTCTATATGCTTTATCACCTTCATAGCATACATCTTCATTTTCAAAAATACATAAAAATTTATTGTCTCCATTTGGTATTTTTATAAATGAAGCATATTCTCCATATCCTAATGCTGCATTTGATTGTATTATCATTAAATCTTTCATGTGAATCCTTTTTGTTATATTTTATATTATAATTATAACAAAAAAGGAAAAGAAAGTCAATCATTTTATTAACTTCTTTTCCATTTTTTTAATTTTTCAATAAGATAAATAACACTATCAGCAGTGCCCCTATCATTTATGAAAGGTAAAGTTCTTAGCAAAATGTCTATAACTTCATTACTTTCCATTTCAAAAATTTCAGAAAGTAATCTCTCTTTAAGATTGTATTTTATATTAAGTTTTGCTAATGAAGTGTAATCTATTGAAATTTCAGGATTATTCGCGATAGACATTTGAAGAGTTTCGGACTTCATTTTCCCTTCAATAATTTTAATTCCGTTGTAACCTATCTTTTCTGTAAATTCAATTTTCATTTTTTCTTCTTTGAATTTCATTAGCAATCATAACTTGAAGTCTAAACAAAACTTCATCTGGCATATTTTCAATTACCTTTTTATCTATATCTTCATAAATACCCACTAATGTTTTTGAAACCAAATCCATACCTTGAAGATGAGGTGTAGTTATTGCAAATGCTGTTTCGTTACCAATTTTAATTGTTTCAAATCCATAATTTATTTTTAAATCTTTCAATCTTTTCTCCTTATTAAATGACGATATTTTTCTTTTAATCTACTAAAATCTTTCTCTTGCTTTAATACAGGAATTTTTAATCCTCTTTTTTTGAACTCGCTAAATGCTTGGCATTCAAGAGCAGATATTGAATGCAAGATATATTTTGACTTGATATAATTCAATCTACATCCGCCATCTTTTAAAGATTGTTTGACTCTCAACCAAATATGCTTGAAAAGAAATATCATTTCATATCTTTTATAAATATCTTCTTCTGCTATTATTTTATCTCTAAAATCTTTTAAATCCATTTTTAAATCTAATAAAACTCCGTAATTCATTTTAAGTCCTTTAATTTATAATAATGTATCTTTTTGGACTTTTTAATCCCATTTTATACAATACTTTTATATATTCATTTAAGTATTTTATAATTTTATTAGCAATATTTGAAGTCATTTGGTCTAATCTAACATTTACATTGCTTTTCTTAGGACAAATAGTATCTATTGTCATAGAATGGATGTTATATTTTTTCATAATATCATTTCTGATATTTTCTTTAAAAAGAACTTCATCAAAAACTTTTTTAACTTTTTTAGGTTCTACTATTTTTACACCTTTACCTTGCATAAGCAATTTTAAGATTAAGTTTTCAATATAATACCCATTTATTTTAAACGGAAAAGTTTCAGCATAATTCTTTGCTTTAATTCTTATTCCAGATTTTTTAAGTGAAACTATCACAAAATTATTACCTATATTTTTTAATCCTACAGCAAATGTTTTGTCGTTGTTATCAATTATATTAAACATTTCATCAGAAAATTGTTCTTTAAATAATTGAAATTTTAATTTTTTAGTATTCATTTTTTCTCTCCTATCTTATTTCTAACCAATCGTGCAACCACATAGCAAATAAATAGGTTGCGATTAACACCCATAAAAGTTGTATATAGCACATAAAAATCCTTTAACCAGCATTGAAACTTGCGACGATTTGACCTAACTCTACATCTTCAAGTGCTATCCCTATTTTTGATATTTTACTATCCAAATAATCCTTACCCATATCTTTTTCAATAAAATCTTTGACTTCATCTTCATTATAAGCACAATAAACAGCGCTATCGTATGTATCATAACCTGTAATCGTAGTCTCAACTAAAAATAATGATTTTATCAAATCACTTTCTTCAAAATTTTTAACTCTTTCATCTAAAAATTTGTCAATATCAGCATAAAATTCGGCAATATATTTATAATCAAGAGTCAATTCAACTACTTCTTCCTTATTGAGTTTTTTATCAGATAATAATTTATATTCATTATCATCTATTTCATATTTATAGAAGTATTTCATAATTCCTCCTTTAATATGAAATTTTTTCAATTTCATAAATATCTAATCCGAATGTTTCACTAAATGCTACTCTTATTTCATCTTCAATATCTTTTTTAGAAATAAAAGTCATTGTTATTGAAGGCATTGCTCCGTTATAAGCATCAAAATAACATTCATATCCTTCAACATAAGATATTAAAACTCCTTGAACCATCATAAGTTCTTTAAATTTTTTTTCTAATTGATATAAGTTATAATTATCTTCCATTCCTTCGATATTTTCGCTCCATACTCTATATTTCATGTGAATCCTTTCTACTTTATTTCTTTTTACATTATAATTATAACAAAAAAGGAAACAGAAGTCAAGTGTTTTGACTTATCTCTTTAAATTTTTTATAGAATTCATCTTCACTTCTGACAAATTTCAAGTTGCCATCCGTATAAATAACAGCATCCACCCACTTGTCATTCACTTGTATTTTACACTTATCTAATAATGTATAAATTTTATTATTACGATAATGCTTGTATTTCATTATTCACCTTCTAAAAATTTTGATATCTGATATTCAATAAGTTTTTTTGTGAAGTCATTAAGTATTTCTTCAATATCAACATCTATCTCATCATTAACATTCTTATTAAGATTTGTCAATTCATCTAAATTTCTTTTAAACTTATCTTTCAAATCTTCAATGTTTTCATCAGTCGCAACACCATTTTCTAACTTTCTTTCAATGTCTAAAATTTTATTAAATTCTTTTTTCATTTTTTCAATATCAAATGGTATTTTAACGACTCTCTTCTTGACTTCTCTATTAAGCATCTCATTGATATATCTTTCAAACATATCTTTATCAGCACCTGGTATTTTTAAACCATTTAAACCTGAATCATAAGGCAAATTCAATTCAATAGGTATTTCAACTTTTGAATTAAGTAACACTTTAATTTCTAGATAAGTGCTTAAACTTCTTATATCTTTATCTATTTTTGAAACTAATTCCATTTTTTTCTCCTTTTAATTTTTATGAAAATATAAATGTGTCAATAGGGAATAACAAAAAAGCACCTATAACCTGAACGATAATCAAGTGAATGTATTCCTGATATTTTGACGGGCAACAATCATATTTTACAAGAAAATACAATGGTGCCATCATTATAAAAGCACTTAAAATCCATCTTAGAAGATAGATAAAAAATGTAACACTAAAATACATACTAAAATAATCCATTTTCTTTCCTTGAAATTTTATTTAATTCTTTTATCAAATCTTTATGAGCATAAATTTTTTCAGTTGCGACACCACCTATATTCCTTTTTATTTTTTCAAAAATCATTTTATAATCTTTATGCTCGAGATTATATTCAGAAACATAACATTTATAGGTTGATAAAAATTCATTTAATTCTTCAAAATTGAATTCAACATTATAACCACTTGTATTTTGATAAGGTGGGTCTAAATAAATAAAAGCATTATCTTCAAAATCCTTGAAATCAAGATAACTTTTATTATGAAATTCTATCTTTTCATTTTTAATAAAAGGTAAAACTTTATATAAAAGGTTCGTATTGTTAGCGTGCTGCAACATACATCTTTTAGATGGTATATAAGGTTCTACTATTCCTTGTAATTTTATTTTTTTGAGTTGAAACTCTTCCATATTTTTAGGAATGCCCATTTCTAAAATATCATACATTTCTGGAATAACTTTTATTTCCTCCTGAAATTTATCAATTATTTTCTTATCATTGTCTCTAATTATTAAATGATAATACTCTTTCATTTTTTCATTATGTTTTCCGTAGATATAACTATCTCCCCCATTTCCAAAACTGTAACATTTTTCAAAAAATATCTTTTCGTATTTATCTTTGAACTCATAATCTCTTCTGAAGAAAGGTTTCATAAATCTTTCATAAAATTCTTCTTGACTTATATTCTTTAAAAACATTATGAAGTCAAACAAATCTTTGTCTAATTCATTATAAATAACTTTTTTAACATTCGGATGCTGTGCAAGTGAAAAAGAAACACTTCCTCCGCCACCGAATAAGTCATAAACAATAACATCCTGTCCAACCAAATCCTTATGATTTTCTAAAACTTTATTTAAGTGTGGTATAAGTTGTCTTTTACTCCCTTTATAAGGGACACCTACTGCTTTAACTTTATATTTTAAATCTTTCATTTTAATCCTTTATACTGCACTTACAAGGAGGAAATAAATAGTGTCTATATCCGTCTGTAAAATAAAAATATCCATCTACAAATTTTGAATTAGATTTATTTATTTCAATATAGTAGTTTCTATCAAAACACTTAAAAGTTTTACCTTTTTGAAAATCATTTAAAATTTTTTTATCTGAATTTGAAAAAATAAGAATAAGCATTGTTATTATTACTAAAAATGCAGCAACAATTGATAAGGTTTCTTTATCCATTTTGAATTCATTTTTCCTATTTAAAAAGTCGTATTTCATCTTATTCCTTCTAATTTGTTATTTATTTCATTTAAAAGTCGTGTTTGTTTTTCCATAACTTCCATTTTTAATTTTTCAATCTGAGCATTCATTTCAATTTTTTGCTTTCTTGTTTTATAGTCAAGGTAAGCACTAAAAAATAAATAAGTGAATAACATTATTATAAAAATATACCCTGTATAACATTTCATAATTTTCCCTTTAATGATTTAATAATTCTCTTCCATATTTTTCTTTAAATAGTCTTTTGATTTCGTCTCTATCTGTAATACCATTTAATTCCATATCTGTCATAAAACATTGCTCTTCTTCACAATTTTGACAAATTTTTACTTGCACTCCATTTTCTTCCCATTCATCATAAATAGGTGAATGATTGCATCCACAAAAAGAACAAGTTTCATAAGTTTCATATTCTTCATTTTCAACTTCATCTTTATAAACTAATTCTCCGTTTTTAAGAGTTACATCATTTTCAAAATATCTTTCATCTAAACCGTGTTCTTCAATAATTTCATTAAAACATTCTTCACACATAAGAGTTATTTCATTGAATTTATATTCATCTAAATTATCTAAAACACTAAACCCTTTAATCGACATCGCATAAACTATTTTACTATTTTTATTCCCACAAAAATCACATTTTTTGTTTTGTGTTTTTAATTCTTTCATGTGAATCCTTTTTGTTTTATTTTACATTATAATTATAACAAAAAAGGAAACAGAAGTCAAGTAAATTTTACTTAAATTTCCAAAATCTTTGTAGAATTGAAGTGATAATTTTGGATTGATTATAAGATATTTTAGGCAAGTTACTTACATTAAACCATTCTAAGCAATAAATTTCTCTATTTGGAAAATATGAATAGTCAATATCTTTATCATTAAAATTGACAAAAAATAATCCTACATCTTTTTTCTTATTTTTCTGTAAAATGAAGTCTTCTAACTCATTTTTATTTAATTTGATATTTATCTCTTCCTCAACTTCACGAATGGCACATTCTTCAATCGTTTCATTATCTTCAATCTTACCTTTAATGAAATCATAAACTTCAAAATGCTTATTCGTTTTTGCAAGTAGAATTTTGACTTCATTATTTTTAAAATCTATTTTATAAGGTATAATTCCATAACTTTTTTCTTTCATAATTGCCCTTTATTTTAAAATGACAACTACTGCTCCGACTATACCTAATAATTGTGGTAATGTTAAAGAACCAATCATAACAGGACCTATAATAAGAGTTATAATAAACCCTATAAAATATCCAAGTCCAAAACCAATCATAACTGAAATTATCGCAATTGTCATAAGTAATAATCCTAATTTTAAAATATCCATTTTATCTCCTTAATTTTTAATTCTTTCTATGCTATCTTTACATTTAATAACACTATATTTGCCACCATCTGAACTGTATCCGCCTACTAAAACTAATGAACCCCCTGCTGAAGATGAACTCTCAATTCTAATTTTTTTAGGTTCAAGATATAAAACTTCAACATTTCCATTTTGATATGCTTTAAAAGTTATTTCATTTATTAAACCATTATAGCACACTTCACCTTTAGCAACAACAGTATTTTCTCCAAAATCTAAATGATTTTCTTGTCTTTCAAAAATAGAAATTTTATTTTTGTTAGCAAATTCATTTAAAAGTCTATTTTCCTGTTTTAATACATCCGGATTTTCGTTTGCTTTATCTGCCCCCATAACAATAAAAAACGGCGATAAAATAGCAAATAAAATAAATAACCCTGTAAGTTCTCCTCTAAATTTTTCCATGTGAATCCTTTTTGTTATATTTGAATTTTTATTTCTTTTTACATTATAATTATAACAAAATAATTTTTAAAAGTCAAGAAGATTTATTTATAATCTTCAATAAATCTTTTAAAATTAAAATTTGTTTTATAATCAGATGAAATATATTTTAAAGAATTTATTTTATACTTTTTAAAAAAATTATCTAATCCTGTTTTTATAATTATATATTGAAAAGACATTTCTTTTCTTGGTGCTGCTTCATCAATTACAATTCTTACAATTTTACCTTTTAGGTTTTGCTTTTTTGTGGGATGAGGAAAATAAACCTCGTCACCTAATTTGAAGTTAGCAAACTCGCCAACCAATCTTTTAGATTGCGACCATTCATAAAACATTTTTTCTCCTTAACTATTTTACTCATCTGAAATAAATGTAATCATTTTTCTTTCTAACATTTCATCTAAGAAATAATCTACAGATTCAATTAAGTCTTTTTTAATTTTATATTTATACCCGTATTTTAAAACTTTATTATGATTAAACAAAATTGTAAATTCAGAATGATTTATCTTCGCAACCACATACTCATCTGTAAAAATTAAACTTATATGCTTTATCTGGTCTTTTTTAAGTTTTAAAACTTCAACCTTTTCTTCTTTAACAAACATTTTTTCAAGTGTGAAATGATTTCTATAAATAAACCCTAAATAGTTATCGTCATAATTCTCGTCCATTAAATGATAAGTAGGAATTGCCCAAATCATAGGAAAAGTCATTTCATCCATATGAATTGTTTTTTCTTCGTTATTAAGGTCAATTATAATACCATTATCACGGAGTTCTTTTAAATTGAACTCCGTGTATCCTTCATCTGTAATCTTTAAAATATGTCTATAACTATATTCTAAATTGTCATAAAGAGTTTTGTATAAATCTTCAAAATTCTCAAAAACAAGTATTGAAGAATGTTTTATAAGTTCTTTGGGCATTGACTTTACTATATCAACTAATTCCCCATCACTATTGAATTTTACAACTTTTTTTGCCATTTTCATTCCTTACCATCTACAACTTTCTTCAAGCAATTCTGCTTTATACTCCATATCCGTTTCATCATTTGTCATTTTTACTTCTTTATTGCTTTTAACCCTTTCAGGTGTTTTTAAAGGTTGTGTAACTTGAAATAATTCAACCCAATCAATAAGTTTGCTTTTATTCCAAACATTTTGACAATAAGCATATAACATCTCAGGATTTGTAATAATTTCATCATCTTGTAAAACAATCAGCATTTGATAAACAAGTTCTTTTAAAAGGTTGAACGACTTCACAACTTTTGGATTGTAGTCTAATCCTATCTTTTTAAGTAAATCTCTTGTATCTTTCGCTCCTAAAAATTCTTGAAGTTTTTTATCTTCAATAATGCTAAATACTTCTTTATAAAGTTTTAAAGTTTCTTCTGTAATTTTTAAGTTTAGTCCAGCAAATACTTTATTTGTTTTTACTGCTAATTCTTCACTTGCTAAAATTAAGTTGTCAATACTTACATCTTCAACTTTTTTACTTCTTAAATTTTTTGCTAAAATAATACTATTGAAATCACTCATTACAAGTCTAAAATCTAAAGCATCGTTTATGAAACCAACGATTGACGGCACAACTTCTGTCTTGATATTGTCAATAACTTTGTGTCTTTTTGGCAATAAACTTAAATTAAAATCTAATGCTGCTAACTGCTCAGGAACATCAAGTTTTGCCACAAGTTTATAAACATTTACAATTTCATTACTTGCAGGTTCTTCTAATTCATTCATTCTTTGCTCTAATAATTCAAGAATTTTCTTACCTATTTTTTCAGCACCTAAACCACTTAACATAGACATCTCAATAAAGTTGATAACATTTTCCACATTTAATTTTGTTTTACCCGTAACTGTCAATTCAACATTTGAAATTTCTTTAGGAAATTCAGGTAATTTCACTTGAATACTTTTTCTATTAAGTTTTTTAATTGCTTCCTGTAATTTAGCAGTGTTTAATTTTTTGAAACCGAATAAAGAACTTAAATCATTTTTATCAAAATATCTTAAATCTGATAAATCAGTAACTTCTTCATTTTGTAAATTTTGGATAATTTCTTTGACTTTTTCTTCTTTAACTTTTATACCAGCACTTTCTAATAATTTTAATAATTCATTTTTCATAATTTCTCCTTGATTTTTAAGTAAATTTATTTTTAAATTAAAATGAAAAGATAACTATATAACTACCAAATACCATTAAAAACAATATAAAATAAAAAATATCCTGAGAAAGATATGATTTATTTTTTATATCATTTTTTAATTCTTTTCTTGAAAATTTTAAAAACTCTTCAAGAAGTGAAAAAGTCAATGCAAAAGCATGCAAAACTAATGGCACGATTATAAAAATTACAATAAGTAAATGGATTATAAAAAATAATAATCCCATTACTCATCCTCACTTCTGAATTCTTCTTCATTGATATACTTATCAAATAATTCTGATTTATAATCTTCAAGTAATTCACTCCAAGTTCTTATTCTGCTTCTTTCAACCACACCACTTGCTGTTTCTTTCATATAAAGTTCTTTTTTACAAAATGTCCCATACTTAAACCATTCAGGACTCTCTCCAAAACTTTTGTCTGTTTTTTCATAAGTCAATGCAATTTGCTCATTTGCTGTTTTACCTTGTAGTTCTTTATGACTACAATATGCTTGAGCAAAACCTGTTTTGGCATTTCTAAAAACATCGTGATTTCTCCACTTGAAATTATCAAAAACTTCTTTAAGTGATTCAACACCATAAACTCTGGCATCAAAAAATGCTTCAAATCTTTTACTTATAAGTGTATCCAGATATTTCAAATCCCATCCGTAATCTTTATAATGAATAGTTTCAATTTCCCAAAAAGCATTAAATTCTTTTGTGGCAAATGCCGACAATAGACTTGCCATTTTTTGAGTTCTACCAGCAAAAGGATGTGTTTGTTTTTCATTTTCAGGTTTTGGAAAATAAAGCGTAATTTCATCAGAACCTGTGAAACCTAGATTGGCATTAAATTTATCTACTAATGCCACCATTGTATTAACCATAACTTTACCTAAAATTTCATCGTAAGGTTTTCTCAATTTTTTAGTGAATTTACTAAATTTATGACCATCAAGTCTAACAATAATGTGATTCCAGGGTGCTATAACTGTTTCAAAACTTTTTTCAATCTGTTTAAATTCATAATTTCTATTTATAATGTTTTCTTTCATTTTCACTCCTTATGCTTTATACAATTCAATCAATTTTTGTAAAAATAATAATCTATGATAACAATACCATTTGCTATTGATATATGCTAATTCACTTCTAATTGCTTCCTCTTCAAACATTTCATCTTTAAAATTAACTTCATATTTATAGTCAATTGTTTTTAATAAATAATCTACTGCTTTTTCATTTTTAACAAGTGCTTTTTTGAACTCATCAAAATTGAAATTATCATTTTCAAAATAAAAATCATTAAACATCTTATATAATAAGTATCTATAATAATCTGTCTTTGGATTTGTAAAACCATAATTCTTTTCTTTAAAATATCGTTTTACAATTTTTTCTCTTAAAAGTTGTAACTCTTTTTTCTTGTTTTTAACTTTTTTCATTTCAATTCCTTCATGTGATTTTAGTGTAACGAATGTCTTAGATGTAATTTATGTGTTCTATGAATTTTTTTATTTTTTTCAACTTTTTCTGTCTTAGTATTCTTGTTTTTATCTTTCTCTTTTTGATAGACAGGATAAAAAATTACACTCATTGCTGAAACTAAAAACAATACTATAATCATATCTTCAAGTTTAAACTCTTGTTTTTTGTTATTTACCATCTTTGTTCCTTTTTGTTTTATTTCTTACATTATAATTATAACAAAAAAGGAAAAAGAAGTCAATAGTTTTTTATTATTTTATATAACTTTTAACTCTTTTGAAGTATAAATCTTTATCATACTTTTTCCATTTTACAAACTCATATCTATCTAAAATACTTTTAAGTCTATCTGGGTCTGATTTTCTCATTGAACTATAAGACCAATTTCTTTTTTCAAGTGTATTTCTTGTATAAATGAAACCATTTTCAAACTTCGCTTCAAGTCCTATAAACATTTCTGGAAATCTTGGATAAAACTCATTAAAATCTTTTATAGTGTTACCTTTTTCATCAAATGCTTTAAATGTAAAATCTCTATTTGTCCTATAACCTTTTTTCTGAGATATAAAACCTTTAACGACTTCACCTTTATCTTTGTCATAAAATTTCACTAATTCAACTTCTCCAGGATTATAAGAACTATCAAACAAAAATTCTGTGTAAAATCTACTTATTTTTTCTTCAGAAATAGATTCATTTAACTCTTTACTAATATCTTTTGCACTTGAAACGATTTTAAAAAATAAATAATCTAAATCATTGTCATAGTTTCCAAATAGTCTAACTTTTTTACCTTTTTTATCCTTTAAAAATCCTAAAAAATAATACTCGGCACCACACTTAAATTGATATTTTCTTCCTCTTTTTTCATAAGTTATATCTTTAAGACTCATTTTACTCTCAACCATAGAACCATATTTTCTAATCCATTTTTCATAATCTTCTTTTGAGTAAAGTTTTCTATCTTGTCCGATTATCCATTCACCTTTAAGTTTTAATCCTTCTATTTCAGCATTATAAGTTCTTAGAAGATATAATAAAGTGAATACATTACAACCACTTATCTTTTGCTTCAATTTTTCACTATAATAAGTTATATCTGAATTTGAGTTATAACTCTCAGGTAAAATTTCCCAATCGTCAGATAAAGCAGGTGTTATCTTTTTCTTTCTACTTGTAAATTCCTTAAAAAGTTTTGGATTTATTTGACAATACATTTTCACTCCTATTTATATAATCTTTTTTCTATCTTTTTACCTAATTTAACTTTTGATTTGTTACCAAAATAGATTAACTCATTCATTTTGTTTGTTAGCATATCGTAATAATTACTTGCTCTTGTAACTTTTAAAATTTCTAATTTATTCATTTTTAAACTCATTAGCACTCCTTAACTATTTTTAGGAAATCCTTTTCAATATCTTCTTGGATGTCTTTAATAACATCTCCATCAATGTAGTCATATAAAGTGCTTGCTAATTTTTCAACTAATTCAACTTTATCTTTGCCAATTTTTTCAACTTCTTTATCATATTCTAATTGATAAATTCTTCTATAATGACTTCTCGCTTCATCATATCTTTTTAAATCATCATTATATCCTGCTTCATCAAATCTTTCATCTACTTTATATAAATCTATAAGTTGCCTTGTTTTGAGGTCATAACCTTTATATTTACTTTTCATAACTTCATTATCTGCTGTTATAAAATTCGGAAAATCACACTTGATAAATGTATGATTTTCTTTTGAAGGTCTCACTCTTTCAAACTCTCCGATTCTGCTCACTACAATCTTATCAATAAAATCTAAAATCATTTTTGCTCCTTTTATATCATCCAACTTGTATTAACAATCTCATCTGTTTTTGAGTTGTCTTTTTTAAACTTTTTTCTATCTTCATCTGTAATTTTCATATCTTTCGGTAACTTGATACCTGCTGATTTTGTTAAAAGTTTTCCTATAAGTTCTAATAATTTCATATTTCCGCCTTAAATTTTAAAACATTTTGTTATTTTTAATGAAGGAACGCCATAGCAATATTCTATAAAACATTCTTTATTATAATGTTCTTTAATTATATTTTTTGCTTTCGTAATCTCTTCTTCAATTTGTTTGTCTGTCATTTTTGTATAAACGGAAAAATTATATTTTTCCTCAAAATACTTTTTGAACTCTTCAATATATTCCTCAGGTGTTTCAGGTAAATTTGTGCTTATATTCATTTTATCCCTTTTATTGTCTTTTATGACTTAAAAGACTTTTGTTAAAAGCATCATAAACATTGAAACCATATTAAACATATAAGTTTCATTACAAAAAGTCGGATTTGTATATTGTCTATAAAGTTTTTCAACTTCACTTTTTCTAATTTTAATGTTCGCAACTCTTTCTGATTGTTCTATTTCAGCATCTCTTAAAAATGTTTTTGAATTTACTTTTTTTAAATTAAGTTTTGTTTCTGAGTTATATAAAAATTTCATGTGATTTCCTTTTATTTTAATTTTGAAATTAAAGTGCTGTTCTAAGCACTTTATTTGTTTTTTTAAGTGTTTCTCTCAATTCTTTAACATCTAAAATAACTTCATTTTCTTTTAGATAGTTGAATAAAACTTCAATAACACTATCAACCATTTTATCATCTCTATAAGATAATTTTTCTTTTAATTTAGGTAACATTGAAGTTGTTACTCTAACAGGTTTATAAGTTGTTATTCTTTTTTCAAATCCATCTGTTCCCCAAGCAATTTCTGATAAGTATTCTACTGCTATATTCAAGTCATAACAATTTTTTTCAACTAATAAGTCAGCGAATGCGACAAAACCTGTCATTCTCGCTCCGATATATTTTAATAACTCTCTGTTATCAACATTATAAGGATTATTTATTAACTCTCTAACTTGCCATTGAGGTCCTTCAAGACCATTTTTGTCATCTAATACAACTTTTCCCATAAGTTGCCAACCTTTGTTTCTGCTATTTTCCCAAAAACCATCACTAAATTGTCCGAATAATTCATAATCTAAAATACTTTTTACTCTTTTGTCGTCAGTATGAATTGTAGTTTTTTGTTTTTCAAATCTTCTCATGTGAATCCTTTTTGTTTTATTTCTTTTTACATTATAATTATAACAATAAAATTTTAAAAAGTCAAGTAAATTCAAAAAATTTTTTAAAATTTACCTGAAATTTAAACTTAAATTAACCTTAAACTTTTATAGACATTTTAAGAAATTTTTAAGTTTAGTTCTGTCTTCAATTGAAATGTTTAGAAAATTTCTAATGTATTCGTCAATGTGTTTTTCAAGTTTTAACAGGTTTTCAATTTCATTAAAATACTTTTTATGCTTTTTGAATAATACTTCAAAATCTTTTTCAACTTTATAAAATGGTCTTTTAATTTTATTTCTTCTTAAATAGTTGATTATTTTGCTTTCAAGTGATGAAATATCTCTATGAAGATAATCTAAAACCTTACAGGTATCAAAATTTTGCTTTTGATATGAAACTTTTACTCTTCTAAGAAGTGTTTTGATAATAAATAACATTTCAAGTGCTTTTATTTTATTTTTAACATCTTTGCTCTTTTCAAGATTTTTTATTTTTTGGATAGAAAGATTATATTCTATCGCTTTTAACTTGCTGAGCAATTTATAATTTACTTTGAAGTCCATCTTTTCTCCTTTAACCCACTGGGTAAGAAATATATTCTTTTTGATTATAATTATACAAAAAAATTCTTTAGAAATCTTTTCTTAAAAACATATCTTATCTGCCTAGATTGATTTTATTTCAATTTTAAACATTTTGATAAAATCTCTAAAAGATTTCTTCTTAAATTCTTCTGTTCCGATAAAACCTTTTTTGAGATAATGATTGAATGTTTCTTTAACCAATAATTTTTTTGCAATTCTTTTTGCTTTATTGAGATTTTTTGCTCTTATTGTAATTGACACATCTTCAACCAAATCATAAAAACGATGAGATTTGTCCCAAGTGATTGTAAAAGTCATTTTTACTTCTTTGGATTTTTAACTATAATGCTAAAATCACAACCTGCGCCACCTAAACCAGCATATTCAATATCAAATGCATGAAAAACTTCATCAAATAATTCATTCATTGCTTTCTCGTCAAGAGTAATTTTTTGAGGTTCTATTTCAATCCATTCATTTTTACCATCCGTTTGGATTTTATTGAATATATGATAATAGTTTAAAAACTTTTGAATTGCTTCAAATCCATTAAATAACCCATAATCTTTTAAGTATAATGTCTCGTGTATAATTGCTTTCATGTGAAATCCTTTTTATTTTTTATAATTCAAAAAGAGTTATTTGTTAAGATAACTCTTTAAATTCAACGATTTTGTTATCTTCAATTATCGCTCTATAAACTCTATTGTGGTCTATTAAAAAAGCAGTATTGTCGTCAGGTCTTACAAAAACTGTTTCTTTTGAAGTCATTCCACTTGATAAAGTATATCCCCTATCGATGTAATTTTTCATCATATCTTTTTTAATGTCCATTTCATTTATATTTTTTGTCATTTTCGTCTCCTTTTTATTTTATATTATAATTATAACAAAAGAAAAAAGATTTGTCAAGAAGTTTTGTAAATTTTTTTGTAGATTTTTAATGATTTATCTGTAGATTTTTATTCCGTAGTAGTGTTTTGAAGTAGTATTTATCTCACTTCCTATAAATTTACCACTTCCAACAGATTGTGGAGTGAAGTGAAAACAAGTTTTAGCAGTTGAACCTTCAAGGAGAAGTCTTGAATTATCACAATAAAGTCTTTCTGAAGCAGACAAAAAAGTAAAAAGAAATAAAATTAAAACCACGATGAATTCCCATTATCTGAATCATCAGAGCCAGAAGTATCTTTTTTTCTTATTAAAATGTATATATTACTTTTTTCTTTTATCATTTTCTTATTTTCAACTGCTTCCAATTGAATTATGAAACCTCTATTTTGTCCTGTGTTACCATCCGATTTTATTTCAATATCAAGTGTCGCACCTGTATCACCTGATTTTATAGTAATGTTTTTATCTAACTTTGTATAGTCAATTCCGTCTTCAGCAGATAAAGAAAATGTTTTACAATTTATAGTAATATCATCTGGCAACTTTTTTGAGATGTTTATGTCTATTGTTATATTTGTATCTTCGTCAGGGGTGTCCGTTTTGACTTGACTTGCAATGATTGAAGAACGGTCAGTAGAAATGAAGTATGAAGTCATCGTGCCTGGTATTTCAAGATTCCCTTTATCATCAAGGTTGAGGGTGGTATAACCATCATACTCAACCCTGTATCCAAACAATAAAGTAAAATGAAGTATAAGATATAAAAATTTCATTTTTACTCCTTTGTCAAATAATGTTCTTTATAGTAATTAACAATTTTTGAAAAAATTGCCATATTAGGTGTATATCTATCATTTTGTAATATAGAACAATTTTTAATAAATTCCTCCATTTTACAATTTGATTTTTCTATACACTTGATATAAGTTATTGCCATTGCTACAGCAGCACTTCTGCTCTCTCCTGCATCACAATGGATTATAAGATTATCTTTTTTTGAAAATTCTATAATTTTTTTAATAGTTATATCATCAATATCATCTTGGAAATATATTTTTATATAACTATTAAATTTTTTATAATCTTCATCTGTAATTAAATCATCGTCTGAAATTGAAATAAGATTATATTTAGATGTATCTTTACCAAAAATAAGTAAAGACATAACTTCAAATTTTGAAATTATTGCTATTATATATTCATTAGATGAAGTATTAAAAAGTTTTAGCATTTTTTATCCTTAGGTTTTATAGTTATTTAACCCTTCCCTATTTTATACTTCTTTTTTTCATTTATACAAATAATCCCATCAATAGGAATATCTATATCAACTTTATAATAAGTATTTTTCCCTTTTAAGTTGTAATCACTTTTGATTTTTATTTGTGGATAAGTGTCATTCTCTATTCCTAATTCTTTTAATAAATTATCAAAAATTACCTTTGCCCCGTCTATTGAATTGTCGTCAATGGTATTATCAGGTTTAGGTGTTCCTGCAAGCATATAATCCATCATAGCATTCATCAATTCTATTGAAACTAAAATTTCTACTTTTTTTATTTTTAGAGCATAATAGCAATTATATTTATGAATTTTTTCATCAATTCTATAATAATTTATATCTCCTGCTCCACACATATTTTTAAAAATATCATATAATCTTCTAATGATATTATGAGGTGTTAAAAGTGTTTTCTCTTTTTTTGCTTTCAAATCATCTTCTTCAACTACTTCTAAAAGTGCATTTATTTCCTCATCTGAAAGGATTCTTTTAGATAAATCTTTTGGTATAGTGTAATCTGTCTCGTCAAAATGCTCATTAAAATAATCTACCATTTTATACCTTTAATTAAGTTTTCTCTAAACTTATATTTTATTTCATCTTTTCTTCTGTGATGTTTATTTTTGCCTTCAAGTTTTTGAACTTTTATCATTCTATTATATTCAATTTTTGATTGCCCTATATTAAGTAACTTCCAAACTTCGTATCTCGTCATTACAGATTTTTTCAAGTTTCTTCTATAACTCCTAAAAGAGTGTAAATCATCAAAAAATGATGATTTAGAAATCCTTAGAACTGATAAATTTCTCCACTCTTTAAAATTCCATTCTAGAAAACTCATTTTATTTCTCGTCATAAATTGAAGTGTCAATCACATCTTCAACTTTTATTTCTTCATCTGTGTGATAGAATTCCCATTCAATTCTTTCATTTTCAAGTAATTCAAAATAAACAGAATTGAAGTCATCTTTGCAGCAATGTATGCTGTTATGTGATAAACCTCTGCTAAAATCGTGATAAACTTTTATTTTATCAATTAAAATATGCTTTTTGATAACTTCAAGGATATTAACACTTGCCTTGGTATCTCCGCTTATTAAAAAGTTACCAAAAAATGAATATAACCCATAACAATTAAAAGGACCGTGATTGACTCCAATAGCAGTCATTCTCAACTCTGTTTCATTCATTGTCTTAAACTCAACCATCTCAACAGGAACATTCTGCCCATTCACATAAATTGAATTAAATTTACCTTTAAAAATATCTTTTAATTCTTCAATAACTTTACTTCCAGAGATTACAATTGTTTTTAAACCTCTAACAAAATATCTGAAATAGATAAGTCTTTCAAGGTCTGAGATGTGGTCTAAATGGGTATGACTTATGAAAATATAATCTATATCTTCATCTTTAACCTTTTGAAAAATGCCGTGCCCGCAATCAAATAAGATAGTTTCACGACCTTCAATTAAAAAAGCACTTGACACTTCACTAAAAGCACCACCATTTCCTAATTTTGTTATTTTAGTTTTCATCATTCTCTTCTTTATAGTTGTATTCTTTAAGATTTACAAAAAGTAGTGTTTTGTCACTGAAATCCACTTGTCCTGCATCAATGTCTTCAATTGTTTTTTCTTTTGTATTTACTTTGCTGATAATACAAAATACCTTTATCCCAAAATTAACTTGTGTCTGAGGTTTTGCTACAATAATTTCATTAACTTCTGGTCTATCTAAAACTATACCTAAATCTTTTAATACCATTTTAACTCCTTTTAAGAAACAAGTTCTAAAAGTAATCCCATCTCTGGGTTTCTTAAATCTAAGATTCTTGTTTCTTCATCTTTCTCAATTTCTTCAAGTTCTAAATCGTTGATATATAAGTAAGAGTTAAGTTGTCTTCTTAACATATCTTCAATTCCTGACGGGTCTCTGTCTGAAACTTGCCCTGCTTTGTTACTTGCTAAGAAATAAAATGTATCATTATCAATAACCCCAATAGTTTCTTCTCTATCTTTAGGTTTAATATATGTCTCGAATATAATTTGACTTTTTTCTAACATTCTATTTTCAGCAACATATTCAGCATCACCTATGAAAAATTTATAATTTAATTCAGGGTGTGTTCCCGTGAATAGGTTTACCTTAACATTATACAGGTTTTTTGTATTGAATTTTAACAATTCAGTTGCTCCATTTGGTCTTGGAGCATCTGTAATATCACCTGAATAAACCACACTATCACTTGCCCAATCTCTATTCCATCCAATTTTAGCAACACTATTTGTAGCACTTAAATCTAAATCCACTCTATTTCTATGCGATTCTTCATCAAGGTCAAGGTTATACCAATGAATACCAACCACAGGATTATTTACGATTTTAACTTTACTTCCAAAAGGAAAATTACCTACGAACTTTTTACCACTCTCAGGAAATGCTACTTTGATATTATCTTCAAGTCCTATTATTTTGATATTGCTTTCTTTTAGTTTTTTATTTAACTTTTTAGAAAGTCTTTTAATAATAACTTTTCTAACCATTTCAAGATATTTATTGCTTACTTTTTTGTCATAAGTGTCTATAAATGTTTTGCCATTTCTCACTTGATATTGGATTAAATCACCTTTATCTGTTAAAAGTCTTGTATTTACTGCTCTATAAAGTTTTAAAATATAACTAATGTCCATATCTTTGATAATTGACTTGATTTCATTTTTTGAAAATTCTTTAGATGTAACCATTAAGTAATCTGCTGTTTTTACAGGTTTATGATGTTTTTTAGACATTCTTGAAATTTTGTTTATAATACTTCTATTATTTGGATTTTTCATCATTACAAAAATTTCTTTATATCTATTGAAAATCTCAGCAAAAGGTTTATATCCATATAATTCAATGTGATTTTTTAGGTCTTCTGTCAAGTCATATCTCGCAACTAACTCTTGGAATGCTCTATTTTTAACAAATGGGATATGATATCTGTTAGCAATCATTCTAAAAAAATCTTCACCTTTTGCAGGAACTTTTGCTATATCTAATACAGAAATTTTTAAGTCTTTATTTCCTATATTCCATTTTTGGATAGTATTATATTTTTCTTTAATACTTCCTTCAAGTTTTTCAGATAAAATTTCAGAAATTTCATATACTAAATCACTATCTAATGCGATATTTTGAGTAATAACTTGGAATAATTTTTCAAAAAATTCATCCTCACTCATCACATCAATTGTTTTAACTTCATATCCATCTAAGAATTCTACTACACTCTCATCAAAATCTGTAGGTCTTGCACCTGTTAAGTAGTGAAAAATTTGATAAAAAATTCTTGTCCCTTCAACTTCACTTCTAATAACTTCATCCCATCTTTTGAAGAATGTTTCTCCTAATTCATTGTTTGAAATGTTATACATTGAAACTACATCAACTGCCGTATTTAAGCATTTGTTACTCATTTCTGAAAAATCAAAATAAACACCTTTAGCAAATAAATCCATAGCATATCTATTTAGTGTTCTTTCTTCTAAGTCATTTGTTCCACTATCTTTAACAACACTATTAAATAATCTCATCGCCACTTTTTGTTTTAATAAGCAATTTTTCATTCATTCTCCTTTTATTTATCATGTGATTTACATTTATAATTATAATAAAAAATTTTGAAAAAGTCAAGGACTTTTTCATTTTTTCTTAAAAAAGTTTATAAGTTTTGAAGGTATTGCTTTAAAAGCATTATTTTTAGGTTTATCTTCAACACTTTTATCTTCACTTACCTCAACTTTTTCTACTTTTTCTTTTGGTATTTCATAAAGTGCAACTTCTTTAATTGAATTTACTTTATTTTTAGTTGATTTGTCATCAAAAAATCTCACATTAAACTTTTTAGTTACTTCATTCCATTCCTTATGAAGTTTTAAAATGTCTATATTTTCGTCTAACTCTTTCCATTTAATGCTTGAAAAAACGAATTTTTGAGGTTCAATTTTTTGGAGTTTTTCTTTAAGATTATTTTTTTCAATATAATCTAATAATACACTTTCCTTGATGATTTTCTTTTTTTCTAACCATCTTGTGAAAATTACTTCCATAATTATCCTTTTTATTTTATTTAAACAATTTTTATGAATAATTATAAATCATATCCAAAAAACCTCAAAAATTCTTATAAATGCTAAGGTCAAAAAAACCTTAGCAGTCAAAAAATTCAACAGTTACTTCTGTTTCACTTTTATATAATTCGCCTCTATAATTTTCATATTGAGTTGAACTGCTAACATAAGCATTTCCTTCTTTTTTGAAAACTTCACTCTCTTCAACCTTAAATTTGCTATCATCAATAAAAAATGTTTCTTTAACAGTTCTTCTTGCAATTGTTTTTAAGTTGTCATCTGGACTTTTTAACTCTGTAATTGATTCAAAACTCGTTTCATTTGTTACAGGATGCTCATATCTTTTTGAAGTTTCAACACTTAAATACTCTTTTTCTAAATTGAAAAATTTCTCTTCTGCTAAGTCAAATCTTTCTCTCATACTTGTAAAAGCATCTATTTCAATATCATCTTTTTCATTTACTTCTTTTTTAACATCTTCTTCTACTTCTGTAATATCTTGTAAGTTGATATCTACTCCAAATATTCTTGAAAAAACATCACTTAAAACATCTAACCCTTCAATTTCATTACTTTTCATTATCATTCTCCTTATTTTCTTCATCCAAACTTTCTTTAAAGTCTGCTTCATTATTGATACCTAAAACTACTTCATCAGGAATCAATACATATTTTTCACTATTAAGGATTATAGGTGTCCCTGCTCCTTTTTGAATAGTGATAATATCATCTTCACAATACTCTAAACCTTTTGCAACTCTAATTATCTTAACATTTTCAGTAAATGAGACAGTTTTTGTAGTTGCCAAAATAATACCTGATTCAGATTTAACTTCATCTTCTTTTTCTGCTTCACGAAGGCAAAGTAACATTTTATTTTTTGGTATAAAATTAGGTTTCATTTATCTCCTTTTTAATTTTTTTATTTATAATTATACTATTTTTAGAAAAGAAAATTAACTAATCTCTTAAAAAATATATTCTATTTCATAAACACTATCATCTTCACCTAATAGTGGTAATTCAAATCCTCTTCCCATATCACTCCAAAGATAAAATAAATTTTTATCTCCTCTTTTTTTGTTTCTTTTTTCTAATTCATCTAATCCAATAAGTGAGACATACATTTTTGTATTAAAATTCTTATTGAAAAATTTTCTTCTGCTTTTTATAGACATATTTGTTCTATCAACCACAAAATCTTTTCTTGCTTTTAGTAATTTCCCTTTTTTAACTTCAAAAAGTTTATCTATCTCTTTATGGTCTTCTTTAGATAACTTTTTCCAAATCTCATTATAATCCGTTTCATTGAATTTATCTTTTCCGTATTCAAGTAAAATATCATCTCTACTTAACACATGAAGTCCGTTGAGATTTTCTTTTATATAAGTTGATTTACCACAACCTGGTAACCCTATAAATAAATGGATTGTAGGTTTATTAGGGTCTTTTTTAGGCATTTCAATCTTTTCTAATTCAACTTTTACATCCCTTCCTTCTTGGTCTTCAAAACATATATTTCCTGCAGTGTCATATTTTCTGAACTCATATAAATTTTTTAAAAGTTTAAGATTATGTTTAAAGTATTGTCTTATTTGTCTTTCACTTTTTTGCCATAATGCTCCGTGATAATTTATAGTATAAAGGATATCTATATCCTCAACACTCAAATAACCTTTATCACCCATTAAGTAATCAATTGCTATTAAAGTTGAAAAATGCTCGTGTCCTGTATATAATACTCTTCCATTTTCATTTATAAATTTTGAAACAGGTTTTCCTAAGTCGTGTAATAAAGCAACTTTTTTCATAAATTCACTTTTTGCTTGACTAAAAACCATACAAGTATGACTCCAAGTGTCATCCTCAAGATGATATGTCTCACTTGGCACAATTGTATTTTTTAAAACATTCATATAATCTTTTTTAACTTTTAAAAATAATTCTTTCATGTGGATCCTTTTTTGTTTATTTTTTATATTATTATAACTTAAAAATTTTTATTTGTCAAGTGAATTAACAATCCATTCACTTGCTTTTATAATACCTTCAATTTCAGAACTTGCTTCACATTCAAATAAAACATCTGTATCATTTAGAATTTTAGAAGTAGAATATACTAAAAAGTCTTTAATAACATAAACATCAAATTCTGTCAATTCTTTATTAAAACAATCTGTTAAAATGTTATAACCATTTCTAAATGCCACCCCTTTACACTTGAAAGCAAATTCAAAAATACTCATCTCTTTATAAAAATCTTGCTTAGTATTGTAATAATCTTCTGACAAATGTTTATTAAATTCTGTCTTATGTAATTCATTAGGAGTGCAATGAAACTTACAAATCATTCCACCATCATCTTCAATCGTAATATATTCAATAAACTCTTCATTTATGTCCATAATTTTACTAAATAATTTTTTACTAATCATGTGAATCCTTTTTGTTTTATATTATAATTATAACAAAAATGATGAAAAAAGTCAATAGTTTTTTAGACTTTTTTCAAAATAAAACAAGATTCATATCTCTCAATCGATTGATTAGAATCCCTTCTCGTTTCAATACTTTTAGGTAAAATCTTTATTTCTCTAATGAACTCAAATTTTTCTTTTGCTATTTCAAGTAAATCTTGACCTATCATTTTACCATCTATCTGTCTTGAAATTACAAATGAATATATACCACCTTTATTAAGTGCATTAAATGAATTTTCAACTGTTTTTCTCCAATACTTATCTAACCATTCTTCATAAGTCGGATAAAGATTTATACTTTGTAAATCCCCGTTATAAGATTCTAAATCAAAATAAGGAGGGCAAAAGAAAACAATATCATAATCATTATCTATAACTTCATCCATTCTTTCAGATGGAATACAAAATGTTTTAAGTTCTGGCAACTCATCAAACATACTCTCAGGTTTATGTAATTCAATACAATTTTTTAAAACATTTTCTTGGACATCTATTATATGATATTTATTGACTTTATCTTTTAAAGGTGATTTGTCAATTGCTATCACAGGAGAACACCAACTTGCTGTGGGAATTAAAACATTTACTTTTTCCTTATTAACCATTCTATATACTTCATCTAAAAGAGTGTAATAAGTATTAGGTGAAAAAATTGAAGGCAACATTATAACTGTTTTTAAAGTAGTTGAAAAAGGTTTATATTCTCCTTTAATACTTTTTGAAAAAACAGATGGCATTGTGATAGACCTCATATTTTTACCTGTTTCAAGCGATGCTTTATATTTATCAAAAATTGTAGGATTATTTTTTGATGAACTTTTTAAAATATCTACGAGATTTATATTTCTTAAAGTGCTAGGTGAATTAGGTTTAATAGTTACCATATCATCTTTAATTTCAAGTTTTTCAATAGGTTTAAATTCTTTATAAGTAAAATAAGTATTATAAAATTTTCTTAAAGTTTCTTTATCATTTAAAAAATTGTAAAACCATTCATAAAAAGCATTCAAATCATTTTTAAAATATACCTTTCTGACATCATTGTCATCTAATCTTTCCCATAATTTTGCTAAATTTGGAGTTTTTTTGAAGTCGTCAAGTGATAAAGGAGTGATATCCTTAAAAAGAATATCTATAAAATCATCAAATGAATGAATCATTTTTCTACCTTTATGTTTTTGTAGTTATTTGCTTTTAAATATATTTCCATTTTTTGAGGATAATGTTTTTGTAATTCATACATCATAAAATCTTTTTGAGGTGTAAATAATATAAATACACCACCTATAAATAATGCTATAAAAAGTTTTTTTCTTGCTTTAAATGCTTCTTTCAAATCTCCATTTTGATAAAAAATATAATCATATAATTCAAAAATGATAAATCCTCCAACTAAAAAAACAGCAAAGAAAACGACCACAACTGAAATATCTAAAACACCAGCAAACCATAATAAAAATTCAAACATTTATTCTCCTTTTAATCTTTCAATAATAGCATCGTATCTTTGCAGATTATCACTTTTACCAATTTTTGCTGTCCTTCTTAAACATTTTACAAAAATAATCATATATTTTGTATCTAACTTTCCTTTAATCTCTAAGTCATTATCAAAAATTTTTTCAACTCTGTTTTTGAATGTTTTAAAAGTTGAACCTTCAAAATATACAGGATAGGATTTATAAAACATTTCCAAAACTTTATCAAAACCACCTAATGTTTGTGATAACATACCTTTAACCATAAACAAGAAATTTTCTTGTCCTTCTGTTAAATTATTTCTTTTCATTTTTGTTCCTTTAAATTCGCAAAAATATCTTTAAGCATTGAACTTGCTTTTTTCATATCAATATCTTGTCTTCCTTTTAACTCTTTCATACACTCTCCAAAATTTTTACCACTTGAAACCAAATCGTGCAGAATAGTCGTCAATTCGGCATCTGATAATTGTTTAGGTAAAATATCATCTGCTAATTTCTTTAGAAAATTTAATTCATTTTCAGCATCTACCCCATTTTTGATTGAGTCTTCAACTTGTTTGATAGACTTTTTTAATCCGTCAATAATAAATAAATCTGGATTTGGGTCCTTTGGGTTTTTATCTTTTGCTAATTTTTCTATCGTGTCAATTAACATCATAATATAATTTTTATTTTCTTTATCTTTCATTCTCATAATTTTTAATTCTTTAAAAGTCATTTTCTTCTCCTTTTTAATATGGGTGAATTTTATTTAAAACTTCTTGAAGTTCTTCAACCATTTTATTAACTTTTGATTTCACTTGATATTCATCTTCAAATTCTTGAGCATCAAATAAATTGTGATTATACATTTTTACATCAATAGTTTTATATTTAATCTCATTTAATAAGTTACCAACTGCCACACCTATCAAAAACAATTCTTGATGATTTAATTTCAACTTGATATTATTCATCTCATCTTTAACTTTTATTTTCATCTCTTCTCCTTTGTCAATTTCATTTTACATCTAACGATTTTCATACCATAATGTAAAGCAGAATTTACATTATGAAGTATGCCATATAAGAAGTATTATATTCAATACAATTAAAAGGAATAAAAAAGTATTCATTTTCTTCCTTTAATTTAATTCTTTAGCACTTTCTTCAATTTCAAAACATTCATTTAAAGTATTTGAAGTGTCTTTATCTTCTCTAACTTCCACAAATCTCGGATGTAAAACACTAAATGTTCCATTTGAATTTTCGCTTATTCCAGAACATTTAATAGTAACAATTTTTCCGATTAAATTATCTCTATTTTCTGTTAAATAGTCCATAATTGCTTCAGGAATGCCACCAGCAGTTGTTTTTAATTTTCCGTCTGCCGTTTCACATACAACTCTATTAACAAAATTTTCATATTTTGTTCCTGCATTTCCGTTTAGTAAATCTGTAATAACAAGGTCTAATTCAATTTCTAACTTGAATTTCATTTGACTATTAGGTTTCCCATCTTCCCAAATACTATCTGTATCTTTTAAGATTATACCTTCTTCGCCATTATCTTTTGCTTCTAAATAACTATTCATAATTTCTTCATAAGTTGAAACTTCTTTATATTCAACTAATCCAATTTTAGAGTTGTTCTTGTGAAATTCAATTAAATCTTTTCTTCTTTCATATAAAGGTTTTTCATATCTACCTTCTTGCCATTTGTCAAGTGGTATAATATCCCAAGCAACCATATGAATTTTGTTAAGTGCTTCATTAGGTGTAATACCATAATTTTTTATAAAGTTTTCTACATCTTTTTGTTTTGAACCTTTTTCAATAAGTTGCTTTAATGAATTTACTAACCCATTGGCAATATATCTGTTAAAACCTTCAACTAAAATCTCACCTGTTACCACAAGATTTTTTGCTTCAATACCCTCGAATGCTTTTTCAAGAAATAATTTTTTACCACTTCTCGCAAGAGTTTCAACTCTACCATTCTCATCAAAAATTAAATTGCAAAATAAACCATCATATTTTATTTCTGAATATAATTTTTTACCTATCATTTTTTGAAGTTTTTTCTTATTGAAACTTATTGCTCCCATATAATTTATTGTAGGGATTAAATTTTTATAAACTTTATTTATAAGTTTAGTATTTATACCAACCTTCATATCTTTTGCTAAAATTTTATCAAGAACAATAGCATCTCTTTCATTTAATTTGCTTCTTAAAATAGTTACCATATCAATTGCTGCATTACCTGTAACTTCTCTATTTTTTAGTTGGTCTAAATAGTCAAATACTGCTTCAAGTTGAAACTCCCCTGAAAATGTTTTTCCTTTTGGATACTTTTTAATGTTAAAAGTATAAAACGGATTGTAAGCATAAAATAATACTTTTCTAAATAATTCATTATCATTTTCTTTTAAAATAACTTGTTTTTGATTTGTGCTATTTTCATTTTTTAATTTTTCTAAAATTGATAATATCATTTTAACTCCTCTAAAATTTTTTTAAGTCTTTTTCTTTCCATATAAATATACACTTGCTCATTAAAATTTGTAGTAGTGTTTAAATCTACTTTTAACTTTTTCAGCATCAATCTAATTTTTTGTTTTTCCGTCATGCGAATCCTTTTTATTTCTTTTTACATTATAATTATAACATATAAAAAATAAAAAGTCAAGTAAATTTTAACTTTTTGTTAAAAATTTACCTGAATGAATTTATAGTCATATCCTGAATTATCTTTTTTATTGACACTATAAATCTTTTCTTCATCGTCGTCAATAATTTCAAAATCATAACCTTTTTGATATAACTCTTTAGCAGTTTCAATAGCATCTTCTAAAATATCAAATTCTTCCTTGAATTGTGCTATATCATTTCTATATATTAAAATCAATTTATCCTCCTATAAAATTTTCTAATAATTGAATGACTTCTTCTTCATTATCGCAAATATAATAATTGTCTAATTCATTCATTATTTTTTCTCTAATCAAATCATCTAATTTTTTTGCTTCTTCTTCATTTTGAAGTCTTCCGTGTGGATTAAATTCACAATTTCTTCTTAAAAAAATATCAACTGTCATAAAATCATCGTGTTTATGAAGTAAATAATCTTTAAGTTTTTCGTCATTTGTATAAACACTTCCTAACAAAAATGGACTATCAGTAATTATGATATATTCATCTTCTTTAAAACCTTTATCTTTATAATACTTATCAACTCTCCAAATTCTATGATATTGACTTGCTGATATAAAAAATTGGTCTTGTAGTTTTTTGAGTGATTCCTCATAAACTAAATCTTTGGCATATTCAGTTACCAATTCAATCTGTTTATTAAGTTTTTTGAAGTGATTAAACACTCCTGCTGCCGTAGTTGATTTTCTACAACCAGGTCCTCCATATAAATTTACTATCATTTTTATTCCTTTGATGATTTTATTTTATCAATTCAACTAAACAATTCTTTCCATATTTTTGAATTGTTTCCTTTACAGATTTAACATTTATTTCATTTTTAAGATTTTTAAACCTTGTAGGTTTATCAATTGATTCTAATTCTAATCTTGCTGCTTTTTTGATATTATGTGGCAATTCAACTTCAACATAAAATGAACCTTTGACTCTTAAAGTAAAATTCATTTCAGTTAAGTAATTAGGTAACACTTTTTCAACTTGTAAATTTGGATAAACTTGTTTTAGTGAAGCAACATAATTTTCCTTAACTTTTTTAAGAGCAATATCAATCCTGCTTTGGAAATTAGAAATTGTATTGTCAAGCATTTGTAAAAAATCTTTTGAATCTATTTTTTTTGATTCATCAAGATTGTAGGTCATTTTTAATTTCATAATTGTTCCTTATTCTTTTTTCTCAAATCGGGGTTGAAATGAAGTTAAGAAATTTTCAATATTCTTAACTCCTTCTTTAACATCTTTCAATTCATAAGCAACTTTTTTAGCAATTTCTTCAACTATTGCTTTTAAAAGTTCCTCATTGTTTTTATATTCCATTAACTATCCACATTTTTTGTAAATTCTGCTTCAATGTTATTAAAAGCAGTATCTCTTTTATCAGTATCATCATAAACTTCCGTAGATGTTTGCCCGTTTGAGAAAGTGAATTTTATTTTATCGTCATCTAATTTCTCATATTTTGAGATAAGTGTCATCGGATAAAGTTTGTCATTTGTTCTTACATAAATTATCATTATAATCCTTTTGTTTTTATTTAATTAAGATTCCGACCAAAATTAAAATTTCTGAGGTGTATAGTCGTGTAATTCCACACTAAAATTTATATGATTTGGTAAATTGACAATTCTGTTATGTGTGTGCCCGTGGAAAATTAAATCATATTCATTTTCCTTTAATCTAGAAATATAATCATATAAATCTTTTTTATATTCTTTTTTTAATTCAAGAGGATAATGAGAAAATAAAATTTTTTTATCCCCAAGTGTCAGAATCATATTATCTAAAACTTTATCAAATCCAATATCTAAATAAAATTGATTTGATTCTTTATCGTGATTTCCTCTTATAAGAATTTTTTTACCATTTAATCTATCCATAATTGCCTTATAAGCATCTTTTTTTGTTTTATATCTTTTATCCCAACCAATGGCAAAATCACCTAAATGAACCACAAAATCATCTTTTTTAACAACTTCATTCCATTTTTTTATAATGTATTCATTCATTTCATCTGAATTATTAAAAGGTCTATCACAATAATTGATGATATTATTATGATAAAAATGTGTGTCTGAAATTAAAAACATTACATACCTTTTATAATTTTGTGGTGTGTCCCATCAGTCATAGCATTATCAATGATAAACTTAACAACATCAAGAGCAGTATCAAATTCTTTATCAGGTGTATGGTAATTCCAAGTAGTGTGATTTGAATATCTGAATTTAACAATATATCTACCTTTTTGATTTCTTAAATCATTTTTTCTTGAAATTTTGATATAACATCTTAGACCATCTGGTGTGATAAATTCAGTATATCCTTTTTTACAATTTTCAATCATTCTTTTCTCCTTATTTTTTTATAATTATAATTTATTTTTAATAAAAAATTAACTTATTCTGGGCATTGAAATTTAAACATTTCTTTCCATTTTACTTGCGGGTCAATCGCATTGCCATCGTCGTCATAATAACAAGTTACAATCCCTGTCTCAGGGTCAAGATTGGCATATTTTTGATTGTATCTTTTTTCTGTAAATAAACCAAGACTATCGTTATGAATTATTATTTTTGCTATAAATTTTTTTGATGATTTAATAGTAAATTCAAAATCTTCATTATATTTATCCACAAAAACTTTATAAAAAGGATAATCTGGTAGAGTTGGCAAAACCTCTTCGACAGGTGGTGGCGGAGGAAGGGGTGGTAACGATGGGTCTGGCGGTGGTGCCGGATTTGGGTCAGGAATAATACCTAATAAAATTAAGATATCATCTTCGACTCCTTTTGCTTCAGGTAAAAATTTGTTATAAAAAGCATCAATATCTTTAATTTTTATTTTTGAAATAAAATCAATAGTTACTTCTTTTTCAATAAAACCTGTAGGCGGGACATATTGGGAATAATCTTTATCATAAATCATAGGAAATTCACTCAATGGAGGAAATTTTGCTTCTTTTTCAATTATAGGGTCGCCATCAACTTTCCCACCTATCTCACCTATTTTAGTATCGTTAAATTTTAATCCTTCAATATCAAGATTAGCATTATATTCGTGTGAAATTTCTTCAAAAAATTCATCCATACCTTCTTCAAAAACAGTTTTACAATAATCAGTAAATGATTTGAAGTCGCAACCTGTTAAAATGTTTTTACCATTAGGAGATTGTATATAGTCATTATCAATCCATTTATGATAAGCAACTTTTAAAGGAGTTTTAAAGTATTGATTTAAGACCATTTTATCCATTTATTGCCCTCCCCTAAAAATATCTTATCCTTTTCAATTTTTAAGTAATTATCATCCATCTTAAAATTTCCTGAATTTATATAAATACTCTTGGGAAATTTTTTGTAGTCAAATTTATGTGTATGCCCTAAAATAACCACATCATTTTCTGAATGTTTTAAAAATTCTTTAATAATATCATCTTCTGAATCACTAAATTTATCATAAAGAGTATTAAACATTTTTTCAGATTTTTTCACTTGCATAAAAGGTTTTAATAAAATGCTTATTTTAGAACTCAACCAAGCAAAAAATTTATATATCAATCCTTCAGATTTTTCTAATGTTTCAAAACTTGTTTCTTCGGAACAATTGTTCCCATGTGTGATAAAACATTTTGCTTTGCCATTTTCAATAATTACTTCTCTAAGATTATTACCTATAAGTCTCAATCCAAAATCGTGATTTCCTAAAATTAACAAAACATTATCGTGAGATATCAACTCATCTAAACCTTCATAAAAATCTATGATTTTTTGAATTTTTTTGATGTTTTCTTCAGGTGTTACCGTGAAGTCGTCATATTTCCATATTTCAAGTGTATCTCCATTTAAAATAATTACATTTTCATCTTTTAATTTATTTAGATATTTTATTATTTTTTTATTTGTATCTTCATTTGAAAAACCGATATGTAAATCTGAAAAAACATATATTGTTTTTGATGTGTTTATTACTTTTTGTTTATCCTGCATTAACATTCGCACTTCCTTTCGCTAATGCCCCACCACAATCTATAGGGTCGCCTATTCTCGCTAAAGGTTTACCTTCAGCAAACACACTACCACTTCCTGCTGCTATTGCTCTGCCGTGTGGTGGCGAAGGACAAGACCCTGAATGAGGTTCTAATGTATCTCCTTGTCTTGCGACAGGTTTTCCATTCACAAAAACACTACCTGCTCCAGCATTTATATTCGTTGTAGGAAAACATCCGTGTCCTGCACCAGCGTCACCTAATCTTGAAACAGGAGGCATTTATACCTCCACGAACCCAATGTGCTCAAACACATTGATTTTTTCAACTTTTTTATCATATTCAATCTCTTTACTAACTCTTTTACTGAATGAATATACAGGTGTAAGGTCGTGTCTTTTTAATTCTCTTTCTAAAATAGACATAAAAAATGGCGCTCCGCCAATAAGCACTTTATCTACTCCATAAGTTATTGCCATAACTGATAAGTATTCTGCTCTTTTTATCATATCTTCAATTGTAGGTATTTCATCAAATGTTAGCATTGATTTAATTGTTTCTTTTTCTTGAGGTTCAAACACACCTGCTTCAATTTGTGATTGAGTAGCATTGTGCTGTGTAAGATTTAAAATGTTTTCCATAAAAACTCCTTATATATTAAATTTGATAATACTATCAACTGTATCTGAATGTAAAATAAATCCTGGCATTTTTTCAAAATCTTTGATTTGTTTTCTGCATTTATAAACAATTCTTTTTATTCTTTTAATTGTATCTTCTTTATATTCATTATAAGTAACAACAGCATCAAAATAAACAAATCCGTTTTCATCAATTTCTTCTATTTGAATTGAATATATATTATCTACTTCATTTAATAAAACTTTTTCAAATCTTCTTTTTGCTTCAATTATAACTGATTTTGAAATCATATCTTTTTCAATAGCAAATGGATAAATACTATATGCTCCACTCATATAAGTTGAATATACATCGCTAAATCCACCTTTTCTGAAAGGTTCAACTATTTTATCCGTAAAAACTTTTTCAGTCATTTTATCAAGTTTTAAAAGTGTTTTTATAATTTCAATTTTATTCATGTGAATTCCTTTTTATGATTTTATATTATAATTATATCATTTTAAAATAAAAAAGTCAAGTTATCCTAACTGTTTTTCGTTTTGTTTTTCGTGTGCTGCTATCAATTTTTCATCTATCTCTTTTAATTCTTCAAGTGTAACTTCTTCATCAAATAATTCTTTCATTAAAATCTTAACATCCTCATTATCTGGACATAAATCACCAAGTTCTAATAATATCATTTTACAAACCTTTACATTCATAATTGTTTCCATTTCAAATTCATCTGCTTCAAGAAACTCAATTTTTTCTTTAAGTCCAAAATGTAAAGTTTTTAATGCTTCAGTAACAGTTAAAACTTTTATTTTTATTATTTTATTTGATAATTCTATTTTCATGTGATTCCTTTTCATTTTATTTATAATATAATTATAACACAAAAAAGGATAAAAGTCAAGAGATTCTAGATTGAATCTAATGAAATTCCTAATTCTTGTTCTAATTCATACTTTTTAATTATTTGCCATAAAGTATCTTTCATTTTTAAAAAGTCATAATTTTTTACTAATGGCGCATTAACTTCAATACCTTCAACAATTTTATTTTCTGTTTCTTCAAGAGATTTTATATTTTGATGAAAATAATCAATTTGTAAAAAATCTTTAATAAAAGCACCTTCAGATTCATTTTCAGAACAAACTAAATAATCTAATTTTAACATTTATTTATCCTTAAAATAATTACAAATTTCAGATTTTAATTTTTTGAAATCTTTATCACTCAATTTTATAGTCTTACTTTTTTTATCAAAATTTTTAGGTTTTGAAACTATTGCGGATGTTACATATCCATTACTTTTTGTAATAACAACATTTTCAAAAAATACATTGTAACCTATATTAAAAAGATATTCAGTGTTACCAAATAATTTTGCTTCAAGTAATCCAAGGTATTTATCTTCAATTTTACAATCACTTAAATCAATTGTGAATACTGACATTTCGCTCTCAGTAAATCCTAAATTATCTTGGACATTTTGTAAAAATCTTTTATTGACAAGAAAAGCAGTAAATGTTTCTTTATCACTTTCTTTATTTGTAACAATTTGTAACACTTCATAACCCCTACGGATATATGAAGCAATGTGATTTGCTAACTCTCTTGATGTTTTTGCTTGTATATCATAGATTAACATTTTAATCCTTTTTTAATTTGTTAAAAAATTTCATTATAAATGGACTCAATTTATATGACTTTCCGTATCTTTTATAACCTATCAATCTTAAAAATTTCTTAAATCTATCATTTTTTAGTTCTTTTTCAGAATATTTATCTTTCAATTGTATTGACTTAAATTGACTAAGCAATTCTAAGTTGTGAATATAACTTTTATTTAAGTTATTTGCTAAACTATATGAAATAAGATTTTTTATATTATCGTTTAAGAACATTTTAAGGTAATTGAACTTCATAAGAATTTTTTTATCTCTTTTACTTATATTTAATAATTCAATTATTTCATCTTTATCAAGTTCTACAAAAATTTTATTGATAGAATTATAAAATTCATTATAATCCGTTTCAAGTTTTAAGTCAAATTCAAAAGTTGATAAATCTTTTAACACTTCAATTTTTTCTTTGAATTCTTTTTCTTCTTCTTGTTTCAGTGTTTCTCTAATCTGTTTTAAATCATATTTTTTAGTCAATGTATCTATTTCAATAGTTTCATTTTCAAACTGTTCTTTTAATAAAATCTTAAAAGTTAAAAGTGGATTGGTATTAAATAAATTTTCCATATAAATTTTTTTAAGAGTCCATTTACCAAACTTGCTAAGTTTTAAATTAGCATAAGAATCAAATTCAACGAATAAGGAATTTTTTACAAGATATTTATCAAGTTTTTTAACAATATCACTTTCTAATTCTTCGTAGTCAATAATTCTATTATATCGTTTATTTTTAAGGTAAAAATGAATGTTTTTTGCTTGTCTATTTCTTTTTACTTGCTGTAATGAATTTATAACACTTCCTGTCCCATCTGAAAAATGAAAATGATGAAATGAATGATTTAATATATTTATTCCTACGGTTATTGTAGGTGTATATATTAACAAATCCCATTCTTCGTGCTTTTCTTTTTTAAAAAATTCACTATAATCCTCATCTGTTTCACTTGTAATGCAAACGACTTTAAAATCGTTTTCAAAAATTTTTTTAATGACCTTAGCATAACTTTTATTTGTAGTTGATAAAGTAACTTTTCCATTTTTGTTTTTTAAGGTTGATTCAATAGTATAAATAAACTCATCTAATTCCCTATAAACATAAAGATTTGTCTTATCTCTATAAAGATTTTCGTAGTATTCAATCTTTTTTCTTTTAACAAATTCAACCTCTATTCCTGTTAAAAAAGCATCCATAATCAATAAAGGTTTTTTGAAATTTTGTAAGATATAAAAAAATTTAAGATTATTATAGTTACCATAATCGCCTAAATTAGATTGACTATGCTCAACAAGAGATAAAAATTCATCAACTATAAAAAAGTCAAATTGCTTTAAATCATATTTATACAATGATTCAAATTGACAAATTAAACTATCTCCCTCAAAATACTTATCTTGATTGTATAATTTAAAATGAGGAAATTTTTCCTTATATTCTCTTGCAAGTGTTACTCTGTTTGTAATGATTAAACATTTTTTATCTTTTTCTAAATGTTTTATGAAATTTGTCTTACCTGTCCCCATTGCTGATTTTACAAAAATAACTTTATCATCTTCTAATTCTATTTTACCAAAAGTATCTTCAATTTTATCTATATCAATATATCTTTGATTAAATACTTTTTTATTTTGAATAGGTGCGAATATCTTATCTTGAAATTCATTTAAAATTCTTTTTTGATTGTATTCTTTAAATTCTTTTGTATTTTTTATCAAATCAAAAATTGAAAATGATTTTGCTTTGTTAAAATGATGGCAAAATTGAGGTGAATTTTTATAAATAAAATATCCACCTTTTGTTTTTTCTTTTGGGTGCTGTAAATTTATCAAGTCCTCTTTTTCAGATTTTATATTAAAACCTAAATTTTCATAAGTTCTTAGACATAATGATAATAAACTATTATCAAAATTTGAAACATCAATTTTACTTTCTTCATAATAAAAGTCTAAAACATTGCCACCCTTAAAGGTTATGATTTCATTTTCTTTAAAAGTTGGTGCTTGAACTGAACTTATTCTTATTGATGAATAATCAACCTTACAATAATCATTTATTAACTGATTTATATAATCTAATGCCTTCGTTCTGCTAATAAAATTATTATTTCCTATAAATTCTATAACACCTTTCATATTGAAGTTATCAACACCATTATAACTTCTACTTTCCCACAGTGAAAAATTAAAATTATTTTTTTGTAAGATTTCAATGATATAATCACGATTAAAAGCATTTTTAATTTCATCAAAATCTACAATTATAAAACTAAATTCTTTACATAAAAATTTTTCCATTTCATAATTGTTTCTTTTTGAAATTGTTCCATTTTCTGAAAATTTAAAACATCCGTTTAATAACCAAAATTCTGAATTAACTTTATAAAAATATTCTAAAGGAATATCCTTAGTATAAAATAAAAATTCATTATCTTCGTTACCTAACGGGTGCTTACCTATTCCTTCAGACTTGAAGAATGATAATAACATTTTTTCTCCTTAAAATATATCCAACTCCATTTCAGGAGTATCAGCATTCCCATCACATATATTATGCTCAAAATAAGGACACCAATTACAAAAAGTATCTTTTTTAGGAAATGACGACGACATTTCAATCATTTCAATAATTTTTTTGACTTCATTTTGAATTTTTTCTTTTTCAGATTTGTCAAATTCAAATGAAATACTTTTATTATGCTCGATAAAATCAAAATAAAGTTTTGCTTTTTCGGCAGGAAATAGTGATAATGCGACAAGATAGTAGATATATAACTGAATTTTATCTTGATTCTCATTGAATTTTCCTGACTTGTGGTCTATGATATATACTATCTTTTCATCTTCGTCATAAAACATCAAATCTATAAACCCTATAATATCAGAATCATAGTTATAATCTTTAACTTCTAATGTATCAATATCAAGTCCGAATCCTTTTTCAATATATAAATTTTCTTTTGTTTTATAGTATTGAATGTTATCATTTTTTAAGATTTTTTTAAGTTGTTTAAACAACTTAGATTTTTCTTCATCATTATAAACCTTAAATTCAAAATCAGCAATTTTTTTGATTTCATCTTTCAAATAAAGTTCTATTCCTTTATGTAAAAACGAACCTTTTTCTAAACTCTTATTCATTACAAACGGAGTTTTGATTTTATCTATATATTGAAGTTTGAACCTATAAGGACAATTCTTATAAGTGTTTATTTTTGAATAACTATAAGGTGAAAATTTTAAATTCATTTTTTATTCACCTAAAAGTTTATTTGCTAAATTTTGGACATTGTCATCTTCTTCAAATCTTCTCGCGAATAATTCTGCTTCACTATCAATAGGTTTTAATTGTTCTTTTATTTTTTGTTTAATCATTGATAACGCTTTATTAAAATTTTTAACCGTAATACCTTCATCTTTCAATTCATCTTTAATTGCTTTAATATCCATTTTTAAGTCTTTGATTTCATTTTCAAGACTTAACACCCTAATTGCTCCACTTATTGCTTTTTGAATATCTTCTTCTTCCGTTGAAACTATTTTTTCTTCAATCATTATTATCTCCTTAGATTTAATTTATAAATAACATTATAATTATATTATAATACCATTCATAAATTAACTCTATTAAATAAATTTAAAAGGACACTTATGTCTTATGGTAACATTTATCTAAAATTAAAAAACCAATACAAACATTTAACATCTACTTCAAAAGTAAAAAATCATCATACTACAACCAAAAAAACAAAAAGAGGTCATCTTTATGGCGATTTTGTTCCTGTAAATGAAGACAAATTTATTATAGTTAAAAACAAACAAAATGGCGGAAAAATAAAATATCGCTCTTCTTGGGAAAAGAAATTCCTTGAATGGTGCGATGCTAATCCCAATGTTACTAAAATAATATCTGAAGGTATAAAAATACCTTATTATTTTGATGGAAAAGAGAGAAATTATTATCCTGATTTTGTTATAAATTTTAAAAATGAAGTTTTACTTCTTGAAATAAAACCAGCAAGTCAAGTTGATGACCCTATAAACATTGCTAAATTTGAAGCAGCAAAAAAATTTGCTGAATCAAGAAAAATAAAGTTTTTAATTCTTACAGAAAATGAATTAAAAAATCTTATTAAATCATAGCATTGCTAAATTACCTTCAACCATAACATCCATTGTTTGAGTTGAACTTTGAGCATCATTTAACGATGTTAAATTAGGTGTTCTTTGTTTTCCATTTTCAGTCGTTTTTGCTATATTTAATCCACATTTCGGGCATACCATAGCATTGCCCATATCCTTCATAACAGATTTACATCTTGGACATATCATCCTAACTCCTTTATAAAGTTTTTAACTTTGTCTTTAAATTCATTTTTTTTGACACTTGAAACAGTATCAATTGAAAAACCTATAATTTCATTTTCATAAGTTTTTAATTTACAATCATAAACTTCTTCAAAATGTTCCGAAATTTTTTCAGCAATTTCAAACATTTTTTCTTCATTTTCATTAAAACCTATAAAAATTTCTGCTATATTCATTCTTTCTAATATATTTTTTAAAGACATTTTATTCCTTTTTAAATGGTAACTACTTCATAATTAAGCAAAAGTGCCTAATTCAAACTTTTTACCTTGTCTAAGATTATCAACCTTTTCATTTTTTATTTTTTTATTTTTAAAGTCAATCTCAGCACCAACATTAAAACCACAAGCAGGACAGGTCATTATGTTACCATTAGGAAACATTTCTGTCTTACATTTAGGACATTTTAAATTCATTTTAAACCTTTTTAATTATTTAAAACAATTGCATCCTTGCTTGAATTATTTTCATTTAATTTCTTAACTATATCTTTAATTGTCGTTTGAGAACATTCACATTTTACAAATTCAGTTGAAATGACTTTTTTGCCACCTAAATTTTTTGTTATATTACTTGTAAAATTAAAATAAACAGTATTGTCATCATTTATTTTAATGTTATAAACATTATCAAGATTTATAAATCTGTTCCCTACTTTTACCCATCTACCATCACTTGTCAATTTAGTAACAAATTCATACAATTCTTTTGAATCCTTAAAATTTTCAATTTCATAACTTGGTCTAACATTTTCAACATTTTCTTTATTAGACTCAGTATTTTTAAAATTTAAAATTACACTCAACCTATCAAAATCATATACTATATTATTGATATTCTCAGAATTGTAGAAATTATTATCTCTTTCTATCCACATTTTTTCTCCTTTTAAGTATTCAATTATTCTTTCATTTTGTCCAGAAACTTTGATATTATAGTTTAAAAATTTACTATAAATTCTTTTTTTAGATAAACTTGTCATAAAACAATAATCACCTTTATCTTCATAAAAAGTAATTTTAATAATCTTTTTAAGATTTACATATAATTTATCGTCAATTTTAAAAAATTGCGATAACTCGTCCTCACTAAAATTATCAAATTGTTTCTGAATATAAATATCTTCGCCCCTAATGTTTATCATTACATCAAGAGTTGCAGACCACTTATCCCCAAAATGTGTTATCTTGAGAATTTTATCTTTGTTATAAAACTCATTATCCGTCGCTAATTTCATTTAATCTCTCCTTATTTTTACTCGTTATTATTTAAAATAATCTGTTATAAGTTTTGATTAAATGAACTATATAATTATAACAGAATTATTTTAAATTGTCAATAGTTTTTATTCAAAATCTCCGAAATCAAAATCATCTTCAGAAGTGTCGTCAAATTTCAAATCTCCCGTTGAATCTTCAGGGACACCAAAACTTGCATTTAATTGACTTGTCAAATCTGGTAAATTATTGTTATCTATTTCATTGACTCTTTGATTTATTTGTTTTATTCCTGCTTGCTCGTCAATAACACCTTTAAAAGTCATTCTTGAAAAATCAACTTCTAATAAAACTTTTTCAAGTTTTCCTGTATATCTATTTTTATCTGCTTTTAAAATTATTTGTTTTTGCTGTCTTAACTCTTCATTTGAAAGCATACTCGCTGCGAAATCTGCTGTAGCAATTACACCGATTGATTCTGAAATGTTTTCCATACCTGCTTCTGTATTGTTATAAGAACTCCTATTCATTTGAGAACTTGAAATTATTATAATATCATTTTGCTTAGCAAATCCGTGTAACTCTTCAGCAATACTTTTAAAATAAGTGTATGAACCTTGACTTAACTTTGCTCTCGTTGATTTCATTAAGTTAAGATAATCTATAACAATGTAATCTAACTTGATATTATGCTCATTTTCAATTTCATCTTTTAAAAATTGTAAATCAAAAACACTAAACCCTCCCGCGGGATATTCTTTAACAAAAAATTTACCTACATAATCTTTAACCTTGTCATATTTTGATTTATAAACATCCCAAGACATATTATCAAACTCGTGCAATTGAGTATAAAGAAGATTAGCATCAAACCTTTTTAAAATCTCTGCTTCTTCCATTTCAAGTGAGATATATAAACCATTTTTCTTTTGTAATGACATACCTGCTGAAACAGCAATTTTTAGCGCAGTTTTCCCTCCGTGAGATGGAGCAAGAAAGAGATTTAATGTTTTGCTCCTAAAACCACCACCTAATAAATCGTCAAGAACATTTATTCCCGTTGAAATTTTTCTAAACTCCTCTTGGTATTTTTTGAATCTATTTTCTAAATCATTATGAAATTCTAAACCTAAATCTGTGTCAAAATTATAATTTAGTGCCTTTTCAAATTTTACTATTATATCATTTTCAATATCATCTTTTTGTTTTAACTCATCCACACTTTCTAAAATAGCATCCATCAATGATATTTTTTTGAGATGTCTTTGAGTGAATTGTATTAAAAAATCAAAATTTTTTATATCTTGTTCGTTTTTTAATTCAGTTTTAATGTAGTTGAATACATTTTGTTTTAAATTTTTATCTAACCCACTCTCCATCATAAAAAGTGCTAATTCTTTGATTGACGGGGATTTTTCAAAATTTTTATGAAACTTTTTAATATATTGGTATATTGTCTTAGTTTCTACTTTTTTAAAATTATTTTCTTCTAATTTTGAAAATACTCTAGCAAAATAAGCAGGGTTTTTCAATAAATGAAAAATAATAATTTTTTCCCCATCGAGATTGTTTAATTCATTCATATTGTTTCTCCTTTAAATATATTAAAAATGATTATTTTATAATTATATTATAAATGAAATATAAAATTAACCTAAGGAATTTATATGTGTGTAATAATTGCCAAAAAAATAAAAAATATAAATAATGAATTAGAATGGAATCTTTTTAAATTTAGAGACAGGGCATACGACCCAAAATATGTTCTTAAATCATTTATTTATAAAAATGTAGAAGTTTTATATCTTAAAGATAAAAAATCAAAATGGATTGAAGGAATAAATTCATTTGGAATCACACTTGTATCAGCAGCACTTGATAATCATTCTGATGCTTCAATAGGCGGAGATAATACTTCAACCTTATTCAAAAATTATCTGAAAACTGCTAATGAAAGAAATAGTATCATCCTAAAAAGAGCACTAAGACAAACTTCTATAGAAGATGCTCTTGAAGTTCTTGTAGATTCAAAATTTATAGGTAATACTTTTTTAACGGACGGAAAAAAACTTTTCAGTATTGAAATTTCAATTCCACAAAAAAAATTATTAAATTACAGAAATTCATCTGAAGATTTAGCAAAATTAAAATGGTCTGATTTTAAAGCAAAAATTATGCAAAATCTTGATGAAACTGATTTTAAGGTTTCAGTTAAAGAAGCATCAACTGAAAGATTACTTGTTAAAACAAACCATTCAATCCAAATGAAAAATTTAGGATATCGTCCAGAACACAAGGGTTATAAATCAAGTGTTAAAAGAAGAGAAATTGTTAAGAATTTTATGAAAAATATAAAAACAGATTCAATTGAAAACATTATGTATCTTTTAACAAATCTTGATGACCCAAAACATTCTAAAAACCCTGAATTAAGACCATTAAGAACAAAAGAAAAAACTTCATTATCAAATAAAGAAAAAGAAAGACATAACATCACTGATTATTATACAACTGATATTTTTGGGTTTTCGCCTTCTAAAAGAACAATGTATCTTTTACCTATACATTCAAAAACTGAAAAAGGCAATTTTGATAATAAAGAAACTTCGTGTCATTTTGTTACATTAAGCAGAAGTTTTCTTAAAGAAAACTTATGCGAAATTCTTTATACAGATTTCAACGATTAAATTCGTTGTAATTCTCTTGAATTTCTTTTAAAGTTGAATTTTTAAGATATTTTAAGTATTTGTATGCCATTTCATCATTTATCTTAAAATACCACTTTACAGCATCAAGATAAACTGACTTTTTAATTTTAGGTTTTGAAGGATATCTTATAAACCCAACCCTCCCGAATAACATTTGTAGCAACTCAATAGATTTTTCTTGTGGTATGTTCATCACATTAAATTGATTTAATGTTTCTATAAATTTTGCTTCTGAACTTAAATGCTGTAAAAGCATATATTCACTTACTTTCTTAAACTCTTCTTTAGATAATTTTCCGTTAAAAAGTTTTTTATGATAATCAAACATACCTAATTTTTTCTCTTTCTTAACTTCCTCTTCTTTTTTAGGTTCTTCGTCAAAAAATAATCCCATTTGTTCTCCTTAAAATAGACTTCCGTCTTCTATAATTATATTTTTAAAAATTTTTTCGTCTAATTTCCATTTCATAAATTTCATTAAATAATCTATCTTATCATATATTATTTTTTGAAAAGTGTTTAATTTTTTATTTTTTAACAAAAAATAAACTGTATAAAAACTTATTTTTCCTTCCTGAAACAATTGAAACACCTCATCTACTTCAATTTTTAAATTATTTTCCATCAAAAATTCTATATCTGCTTGAATATATTTTAATGGGTTTTTCATAACATCTTTAAATTTATAGTATTCACTTCTATCCTTTAAATTGTTATGACAATAATTAAGAAAAGTTTCAAAATTGCTTGCTGAATACTTATAAGTTACAAAAATAGCAAGCAATGCTATAAATTTTTTTTCATAATTTTTAAAAGGCAATAAATAACTACTATAATGCTCAATTGTTTTCTTTGTATATTTTACACTTTTTAATCTTTTATTTATTTTTGAACCTTCATAAATTCTTCTTAGTAATAGATATAATTCTAAATCTTCATTCATTTTAACTCCTAAAAGAATCCTAATCCACTCAATTTATTATCTTTTTGAATTTTTTTACTCATTGCTAAATTTTTAATGACTTCACTTGCTTCTATATAATCTTCAATATCTTCAACTCTGAAATCATTTTTTTCACAAAATCCTAAAATACCATCAATTATATCAAGTTGTGGATTTTTATTGAGGAATGAAACTATATTATTTTCTAAAATAGATATAATTTCATCCTTATTTTCGGCAGTCGGGATAATATAAGGAATGTCTTTTAATTTTATAGTTTTCATTTTAACCTCAATATACTGACATCAATTTTAATAAAAATGCCATTAAAGTAATTTCTTTATTTTTTGCAATTTTATCCATCTCTTGATATCTCGCTAATTCCCCGACAATTCCAGGTTGTTTTTGTGCTGGTAAAAATTCATCCATTTTTTTCCAAAACCAAGTATAAAAATTTGAGGGATTATTAAGTAACATAACCATACCTCTTGTAGCACTATAATTTTTTTCTTTAACTTTTTCCATTAAATCTGTAAAAATATCATCCACATCTAAGTTTTGAAGTTTTAATTTTCCATTTATAACATTATCTTGTAATGATATTGTCATATTTCTCATAGAAGGATAATGTTTTTTAACAATTTCACCTATATCTTTTTTATCGTATTCAACCCCTTCAATTTCACAAATATCCATAAGTCTTTTATACATTTTTTTTGCTATTTCATTTTTGTGTTCTTGAAAAATAATATCAAAATCAAAAACTATAAATCTGCTCAATAAAGGTTCAATAAATCTGTCTTTATAATTTCCTGTAAGAAAAAATCTAACATTTCCTGCATATTGCTCAATCACACCTCTTAAAATATCTTGTGCCCCTGCACTTCCTTGACTTGAAGTCGTTAAGTTATCTGCTTCATCTAGAACCAATAACTTTCTTTTACCTTGTGCTGACATCGTGCTTGCAAAACTTACAATTTCATTTCTAATAGTTGAAACAGAATTATCTTGTGAAGCATTTATCCATTTCACATCTGAATCCAACTCGTGAATTAAAGCATTAAGCATACTCCCTTTACCTGTTCCTGGGGTGCTACTAACAAACATTATATTTGGAATGTTACCTTTATCAACATATTCTTGAAATTTTTCCATAAGGTAATCTGGTAAAATAACATCTTTTAATCTTTGAGGTCTATATTTTTCAACCCATAAGTCGTTAAATTTTTCATTATACACTAAATCTGGCATTTTTTCTCCTTTGTTTTGATTGATTCATGCAAATCCTTTTTATGATTTATAATATAATTATAACATAAAAAGGAATAAAAGTCAAGTAAATTGACTAATAATTTATCTTTTGGTATTTTAGATTTTTGATAACATTTTGTCTAATATCCGTTTGAATTGTAGTTTTAGATGGGTCATTTTCTTTTTCATTTGTTCCTACACCACTCCAACCTCTATATCCAGGATTAACATTAAATGAATCACTTTTATAAGATATATATCTGCATTCATCAATTGTATCATCTGCATCAATTGAAGCAAATTCATTTTTTGATTCAATAAGTGTCATAACATTGTCATCTCCAGAATTAGCGAAATAAATCGATAAAGTTCCTTTTCCGTCAATTAGGTCAAACGACTGCGATGACTTTATATTTGAATTAAATGAAATTTTATATTCTACATTTGAAGAATTATAATCACTTATATTATCATTGTAATCTAAGGCAAATGCTTTATACTTTTTTAATACACCTTCATTGACATTTTTAGGAAGTTGTATTGAAAACTTATCAGGACGAATAGCGAAATTGTCCGTGCTGTATTCAATATAATGTTCTGTGTCTTTTTTTAATGTTACATTATAACATTTTCTGAATGGCGGATATTTTATCAAAACATAATATAAACCTTCATCAAGATTGTCTGTAATTTCCTCAACTTCTTTGAAACCTGTTAAAATTGTAGGACACTCAACCTCATTTGATATAAATTCAATTTTATCTTTATCATATTCAAATTTCACTTTTACATTTTTATAAGATTTATCAATCTTAAATGGTAAAAGCGGGGTATAAGATTTCACTTCGGAAATATTCTTGTCATTTGAAACAAGAACTATTTTTATATTATGGATGTTAAGACATTTTCTTTCAATTTTTAACCAAAATTCTTTGCCATCAATTTTTGTAGATATACTCGATGCCGAATCTATATTGAATGCATTTAAACATTGATTTGAATCATCTGCTAATGCTTTATCTTTGTCGCTTGTTTTAAGGCAAGCACCATTTAACCCCAATATAATCAAGGGTATTAAAAATAATAATTTTTTCATAATTTTATCCTTTCAAGGTGTTCGTATAATTATTTAACATTTTAATTTTTTACGATTACACTATACCCTTTATTTTCAATTGTATAGATTTTATTGAAAATATCTTTATTTTTAATGTCTTTATTATGTGTTATTAAAATTATTTCTTTTTCAGTAAAATTTTTATGAAGCAATTCTAAAATTTCATCAACACCATCTTCGTCTAAACTTCCGTTTATAAATTCATCAAGAAATAATATATTAAATGAAATTTTGCTTTTTATTTCACTCAATTTTAAAAAGGCAAATAAAATAGCAATAATTACTCTCATTTTTTGCCCGTTACTTAACGAATTAAAACTATAATCCTTATTTCTGTAAATTATTCTTTCTTTAAAGAACTTGTCTAATATAAAATTATAGGACATACCTAATTTCTCTAAATATAAATTTATATGATAATTCAAAATAGGTATTTGCTCGTCAATTAACTCACCTTTAAGATTATCTTCACTCAATAAAATTTCAAGTTCTTTTAAATCATTTAATTTTTGAGATAATTCAATATATTCATCTTTAAGTTTTTTTAATATATCTTTTTTCTCATCGATTAACGATGTATTCACTTCAATTTCTTTAAGATTTTTTATTCCGTTTATTTTATTTTTTAAGTCAATTATCTTTTTTTCTGCTTCAACCTGTTTGAATTGTTCCATTTTTAAATCGGATAATTTTTGTTTTTCAGTTTCAATTTCTTTTTGGATAACTTCAAGATTTTTTTCAAAAAATGAGATATTTTCTTTCATTTTTTTGGCAGTTTCAACCTCGTCTTGATAATCAAAATCAAATTTTGCCATAATTTCATTTCCACACTTATCACAGACTATTTTTTCATTTTCTGCTTTTTTAAATGCCTTTATATTTATGATATGTTTTTGAATATCATTTTTAAGTCCTTTTAATTGATTTTCAATTGTTTTTTTCTCAAATAAAAGTTCTTCAAGAGTTGTTTTATCAATCTCAATTTTTTTATCAAGTAATTTTCCAAGATTTTTTATTTCATTCTCATAATTAGAAATCAATTCTTGTTTTTTATCAATAATTTCCTGTTTTTGTTTTTTTGCTTTTTCATATTCATTTTGTAAAGTCGTAATATCGCTTTTTAAGGTTGAAGTTTTAAAATCATTTTCTTTAATTGACTCTTGAATATATTTTTTATAATTTTTAACTTTTTCTTTTAATTCATTAAAAATTGAAGTATCTAAAAGAATTTGAAAAACTTGTTCTTTTTCTTTAGGAGATAGTTCCATAAAATTTTTACTATTTGTAACATTTGCACCTAAATATAATAATTGATTGAAAATCAATTCATCAAACCCAATCATTTCCTCAAATTTTTTCTGATAATCTTTAGACTTAGCATCCAAATCTAAGATTTTACCATTTACATATATCTCAAAAATGTTAGGTTTCATTCCTCTCTTGATAAAATATAAATCATCGTTTATCATAAATTCAAGTGTTACTAATAACTTTTTACCAGCAGTATCATTTATCATTTCTGCTAATTTAACTTTATTAAGAGATTTACCAAACAGAGCAAAATAAATTGCAGCACCAATAGTTGATTTTCCTTGCCCGTTTTTTCCTGATAATAAAGTCAAACCCGTTTCAGAAAATTCAATTGATTGTTCCTTTGAATAGGACATAAAATTTTGTAGTGTCAATTTTTTAAAATGAATTTTCATTTTTACTCCTATTATTTTTATTTCTCTTTTTTATCTTCTTTATCGTCCTGAGTTGAATCTTTTTCTGAATCATTATTTTCATCTTTAATAAGTTTATATTCAATAATTTCAGTTAAAGGAAATGAAGTTCTGTTCCCGTGGTCATCAAAAACCCAAAAAGTGTTATCATCGTCATCAATTGAATCTAATTTATACCACTTTGTGTCTATTAAAACTTTTACAGGTTTTTCATCAATAAGTAATTGCTTTAATGTTTTCAAATCATTACTATTTATTTCTTCTAAAATTTCTCTAAGCATTTTTATCCTTCTTCGTTAAATTTTAACACCTCATTTAAGATGCCATTAAGTTTAGGGTCCAATCTCTTTTTAATATATTCAATACCTTTAACTTGAATATCTTCATCAAGAATTTCCTCTTCTTTTGGGTCATATTTTATATCTATCAACTCGCTTAATTCTGCATTGTTAAAAACTTCAAAATCAAGATTTTTTTGCTTTAAATCATATAATATCTCATTATATTTATTATCTTTAGCAGAATTGATATAGACATTAAAAATGTTTTTTTGAAGTATTTCTAAAACATTTTCATTTAATTTATCAAAATATATATCTTCACCTAAACCACTTATTACCCAAGGTTTTTTGTTTCTGTCGTCATATTTTAATTTTAAATGCATAGGTGAAATTTCATTTTTTATAAATTCAATACCTTTATCAGTATCAAGAATATAAAATCCTTTGATTTCACCGTAATCACCCCATTCAAGTTGATAAGGTGTTCCGATATACATAACATTATCCTTTAATGATTTATTATGATAATGTCCACTGAATACCATTTTTGCTTTTGAAAATGTTTTTATATCTATCTCTCCGGCAATATATTTATCAATATCTTTGAACTCAAAATGACCTAAAACAAATTCATTATAATCTTTTGGGATATCTTTTTTACTATCTATTATCCAAGGAACAAGTGTCATATCTTCTAAATCAGTTACTTCACTTATATTGATAAATTTATCATAAAATTTTTCTAAATGTTTCACTAAACTTACATCACTTCTGTTTCTGAAATATAAATCGTGATTTCCTTGGATATTATAAAAAGTGATATTAAATTCTTTCAATAATTCTATAAATTCATTTATAAAATCATTAAAAAAATTTATATCTATAATAGTTCTATTATCAAAAAGGTCTCCCATTGAGATACATATTTCAATGTCTTCATCTTTCATTTTTTTAAACATTTCACGGAAAAATTCAATTTGATTCTTAAAAATTTTTTTGTTAAAATTCTTTTTTCCGAAATGTGGGTCACCTACTAAAACACATCTCAATTTAACTCCTTGATATAATTTTTTATAATTATACCAAAAAGTAAAATTTTTTTAACTAAAATTCTTTAATACCGTATAATATAAAATAATCTATCTCGTTATTTTGTTTTTTCTCGTTCTTAAATAACCTAATTAAAAATTCCATTTAAACCCTTATTTTTGTAATTCAGAAATAGTTTTACTTACAATTGTTTCTAATGTATTTTTAGCAACTCTTCTTGCTGTTTGTCTTGGACACCCTTGTCCTATCAAGTCAAAAACGAACTGTGGTCTGAAATAATTTTTTACATCTTCGATGTTCCCATTCCCATTTAACATTTTAACTACTTCATTTCTAATTGCATCTACTAAATTGATTCTTAAAGTTTCATTTACTACCATGTGATTTCCTTTTTTGTTTATTATATTTTGTAACTTCATCTTGTTACATTATAATTATAACAAAAAAGATTTTAATTGTCAAGTATTTTTTTATAAAATCTCCAAAAAATTAAAAAATTTCAGGAGATTCTATAAAATTTGAATCTTTTAGAATAGAACCTATTTTATCAGGGTCTAAATCTAACTTTTGAATTAAAGAAAGAGTTTTCTCAAGATTTGTTACTCCTTCTAAAAAATTGATATCTGATAATTTTTCAATAATTTCAATAAGTTTTTCGCTATCAATTTTACCTTTATCAATTTCAAGAAAAGTTGAAAAAGATAAAATATCTTTTACATCATTTTCTAAACTAAGGTAAAATTTTTTATCAAATATCATTTTAGTTTTAACTGACAAAGTTACCTCTTAAAATTTTTTCAATCTTATGCTTTTTCATAAGTTCTACATCATTTTGAGATAATCTTTCTTTATCTAATTCTTTGTCAAATTCAATTTTTACGATTTGTCTAAAAACTTCTTTACCACCAACTTCTTTAACGAATTTTTTTAATTCTTTAATTTTTTCAGGATTGTCATTGATATATCTAAGTGCTTCCTCTCTTGAAGTTCTTCCTCTTTGTCCTACAGGACTTTCTCCAAGGTATTGTTCTTTAATTTTTTGAGTTAAAGATTCAGTTTTAACATCAATACTTTTAGGGTCTTTTTTAGGACCTTTACCATTTTCCCACCATTTATTGATAGCATCAAAAAATTCAGATTTTTGCTCATCTGTCAAATCGGCAGGTGATTCAGCATTGAATTTTTTTAACATATCAGCAAAAAATTTTCTATAATCTTTTTGTAATTGACTTAATTCTTGTGCCATTATATTCCTTTTTATATTATTTAAAAATTTAATTATGATAAATAATTTTTATTGATTTAATACAATAACTACCATCTCCAGGATTTGAAAAAGTCAATACCATTTCATCTTCAATTTCATTATCAAATGACATAACAAATCCGAAACTATTATTGTATAATGACATTCTATCTGAGTAAATAATTTTATCATTTAAAGTAATAGTATCTGTTTCAGCATCTTTTGAAATTGAATCAAGTGTTACTATAAAAATATCCATTTTTGAAAAGTTATCATTTTTAGGAATTGTTACAGATGACTCTTCATCAAATCGTAAAACCCCCATTAAATCTATTTCATTATACAATAAATCTATTTCTTCATTTTCAGGAAAATCATAAACTTCATATTTTGGATAAAATCTATGTTTAAACAAAACCATTGCTTCATCTTCAACACCTTCTCCGTTGCCATTTAGAGTAGTATCTAAATATAAAGTGGGGGTAGTCTCAAAAAATGAGGCATATAAACAAGTTCCCGCACCAGTGTATCCATTGACATAATAATTTTCCCATTTAGGATGTGGTAAATCCAAAATACAAAATTCATTTTTTCCTATAACATCATACCCTTCGTTGGCACCGTGATTTATCGTATATCTTTTAATATCGCCTTCATCGGATGAAATAATATAATCTTCAGAATCAGGTGACCCGGCAACACCCCAAAGTAAAAAATGCAATCCTTTATCTTTACATTCAGGTATTGATATTGTTTGTTTATCTAAAAAAAGAAGCATATTATTTTCATCTTTAGAATTCCATTCAATGCTATGAATTTCTGATGATGAAGACTTTATCAATTCTGCCATTTTATTCCTTTAAAATTCACTTGTATTTTTTTCTTGTGCTTTTTTTCTTTTTGTTTGAGCAATCATTTGAAGTATTTCATCAAGATTTTCCTCATCATAATCTTCAATTTCTTCATTTTTTTCAACTTCGCTTTTAGTATGTAATGCTTTAAGTGTCATTTCAATGCTATCCATATCAATTTTTTCTTGAATTTTCATAAGCATATCTTCTGTTCTTTCAAATAAGATTCTCGTTGATTGGTAAAGTTGTAACATCTCACCTGTTTCAAGTTTATCTATCATTCTATCGTCAAATAATTTATCTTCTAATTTTGATAAATAATCTTCAAGAACATTTAGTTTTGCGCTTAACTTTTTAGCAAGTTGAATCAATTGAAGTGAAACTCCTAATCCTGATAATTTAACTCTTTTAATAAAATCCTTATCAGGAATTTTACCTTTAAAAAGTAGTTCTTCAACAATCGCATCATCTTCCTTAGTAAGAAGATTTAACGATTTAAAAGTATCTTGGGTTTCATATTTTTCTTCTTCAAAATTACTTAACTCATCGAAAAAGTTTTCTTCGATGACTTCTGCTTTAATAACATCATTAGACATTTTTACCCTTTACTCGTTTTAAAAGTATTTAAAAGTTAAGCAGGTAAAATGTTTTTAAGTTCTTCAAGTTCCTCATTCCAAATATCAAAAATATCTTTATTTTTTAAATCATCATATTGTTTTTGAAGTTTATCTCTTTGAGATAACAATTCATTTATCTTTTCTTCTGTTAAATTTAATAAATTCATTTGTAGATGTTTTTCAGCAAATTTTATACCTAATTCATTACATTTTTTTAAGATGTTTTCTTTTTTATTTTTATTTATAACTATATTATCATCAATTATATTTTGGATAAATTTTATTCTGTCATTTAAAAAGTCAATTTCTTCTTGCCATTTATTAAGTTGATAATCTTTTCTTTTGTGATAAACTTCAACTCTTTTATTTATAAATGCTTCAAGCAACTCAATTTCATCTTGAAATTCAACTATCTTATTATTTTCATCTATGCAAGTAAAGTTTTCAGTAACTTTTTTGACTAATTTTAATTCTTTATAAATCTTTTCATCATTTCCTGAATTATACCAATCCATAAGTTTTTTACTACGGATTTCAAATCTAAACTCGTCTTTATCACTTAAATCTCTATATGATTGAATAATTTTTCTGTCTTGTAACTTATCAAGTTCTTTAATATAACCTTTTAAAGTGTATCCTATAGGAACTTCTGTGATAACTATTTTATTTTTTTCAACTTCAAATTTCCCAAAAATACTAAAAGACCCTTTTGTCATTTCACTTGAAATTGTCCCATTAAAACCATTATAACCTGGTAAAATACCATTAGGTAAATTTTTATTTTTGATATAATTTTGTAAAACTTCAATAATTTTTTTGGGTTTTCTTGGTAAGATTTTTTGTGAAAATCCTAATGATATACCTTCAGAACCATTTACTAAAATTAAAGGAATTACAGGCATATAATACTTGTATTCAACCTTTTCGCCTTCAAAATAATTTTCTTCTAATACAGGCGAATCTTCACTTCTAAAAACTTTTTTAGCATATTCAGATAAATGACTATAAATATATCTGCTTGCTGCTGGTGCTGGTATAAATCTTGTCCCAAAACTTCCTTCAGGATGTAAAAGATTTATATTGTTACTCCCTACAAAATTTTGGGCAGTATTCACTAAAACACCTTCAAGAGATTTTTCTCCGTGAATATAATTTGTGAAGTCAGCAATGTTACTAACTATTCTTGCCACCTTTACTTCTTTTGTGATATTTTTTTCTAAAAATGTATAAAGAACTTTTCTTTGTGATAACTTCATTCCATCAATATAACTTGCTATTTTTCTAACATTGTCGTAAGAAGCAAATGAAATGTATTCATTTTCTAAAAAGTCTTTAATTGACTTTTTAGTTTTATCTGTTATACTTGAAGTTTCGTTTTCTGTCATTGCTTCGATTGTTTCTAAAATACTCATTTTAACTCCTAAACTTTATTTATATCTAAACTATAATTTTTAAGTAATTCTTTTCTTTTATCACTTTTTTCTTTACTTAACCAATCATCTAAGTCTTTATCATTTTCAACCTTAAATGATATTAACATATTTTCAAAACCTTCTTTTTCAATAACTTGCCCTAATAATTCAGGTGTATATTCTCCTAAACCTTTCATATATTTTAACTCACCTTTTGAAGTGTCAATCTCATCATCAAGTGAAAAATAATAATTTTGAATTTTTTTATTTTTTTGGATTATTATAATAGGTGTTATAAATCTTTTAACTTTTGACAAGTATTCAGGTAAAAACTTATAGAAAAATCCTAACAATAAACCAAATATATGATGTCCGTCAGCATCAGCATCTGAAGCAATAATTATTTCTTGATAATTTTCATTTGAAATAATTTTAAATAACTCACTTAACTCTACATTTTTGTTTAATGCTGAAACATTTACTTCCCAAGCATTTAATGGAACACCTTTTAATTCATAATAACCATTTTCTTTTCTTCCTAATGAAGGTATCAATCCACCAACTGCTGATGCTCCTTCTCCAATAATCAATCTTTTCTTAAATTGAGTTGCAGGAAGATATTTTTCACTTTTTATTTTTTTAGTCGTTTTAGCAAGTTTTTTTAACTCAGCATTCTCTTTTGCTTGTTCTTTAAGTGTAAAATATTCTGTAATACTTAACATTAAATCTTCATCTTTGAGTAATTCTCTAACAATTTTATCCCATTTAACACCTTCAAAAACTTTATCCCAAGTTGATTTAGCATTACTTATCTCAATCTTTTCTTGACTTGTAAATTCAAGTGCAGGGACAAATCTAGCAATAACCATCAATTTTATTTTATTTTTTATATCCGCAGGTTTAATTGTTTTAAATTTTTTAACTAATTTTTCTCTAATTGGCGGAATAATTTTATCTAAAATATAATTCACTTGCGACCCACCATTTCTCGGGTTTATACCATTTATTATAGACAATTGTGAAAAATCATCTGTATCATTTGCTTTTATAATAATTTCAAAATTATCTTTTTTTATGTTACCATATTTCATTTATACTCCTTATATTGGTAAAACAAGATTTTTATCTTCAATTTCATTTAACAATTCTATTACATTTTGTTTCTTTTTAGTGTATAACATTTTACCTAAACATCCAAAACAAAAATGCTGGTCTTCGATTTCAGCATATGTTAAATTATCACCTGTCCCATCATTATAAAAATAATTAGGTTCTTGTAAAATTACTCCACATTTATCACATTTTTTGACTTCACAAATCATAGGTTCTCCTTTTTATAATTACTTTTATAATTATACTAAAAAATTCATTAAAATAAACTTCTGGAAATTGTTTTGTAATTTTTAAATTCATAAATTTTATATTTATCAGGAATTGCTTCAAAAACCAAAATATCATTATTTCTCAGCACTTCATCTATTTCTTTTTTTGTCATAAGCGAAGGAACCAAATCATAACAATTCATTTTATTTTCTAATGCATAAATAGCAGTATAAATATCAATATCATTTTCTGTAAAGTTGATAAGAGTATCATAATTATCTTTTAGTTTATCTAACTCACTTTTTAAAAAGTCTTTTGATGCTTTACCAACGACAACTAATCCTTTTTTAAATTCTCTTATATTAAACCATACATAATTATTTTTTTTGCTTAACTTTTTATTCTTTTTAATGTTTGTATTACTTTTTGAATCAATTATTCTTCCTCCTAAAATTTTAGCAAGGTCAGAAGTATAATTTTTTCTTGAAGATATTTTTCCTAAAATTTTATAATTATAATCAATTTTTTTACAATTACAATTTCCGAATGAATTATTTTTAAAAGGTTTATAATCTACCTCGTGGTGCCATCTATTAAATTTGTATTTTAGTTTAGTGTATTCAGGATAAGTTTTCCAAAGCATATAAGATTTAGGAAGGGTTCCCTCTTGAAAATAAAACTCATCACTATTACCACCACTTAACACCTGAGTTGTCATTTTATCACCTATAAACATATTCCATTGAATAGTTGAATACCCATTTGTAAGAACATCAAGTGATAAGATTGTATCTTCATTATAACGACCTCTCCACCTAAAAGGTATATTATTGCGAATAAGCAACATTGAATAAATTCTTGTATTTTTTACATAAGGTTTATTCTTATTTTTAAACATTACGAAGGTTTCATAATTTAAACCACTTATTGCTATATTATCATAATTTTCCATAAACATTTCAGGGAGTGCAAAAATAGATTCATCAATCAAAAAACCTTTATTGTCAGTATAAAAGTGGAAATTACGGATATTATCATCTAAAACCCAATGAAATTCATAACCTTCTTTAATTGAAGTTTCCCAAGCAAAATTCCTTGCTGGACCCGGACCAGTGGATTTTTCAAGACCATAGTCATCTAATTTCTCATAATCTTCTTTATATTTATTATCAAGAATAATAAGTTCTTCAGGTTTAAAATTTTGAAGATATTTATCATATTCTTGTTCTTCGACTACAATGCGGAATTTAACATTCATTGCTGCTAATTTTTTTGCTGTTATACAATTATCCCATCGTCCTTTTGACACGATAAATATAGGATATTTTTGCTTAACTTCAAATGAAACTACCTCATCTATATTTTGAATTTCAAGATTTGGATAATAACATAAATAAGTTTTTCTGTTACCTGTGAATGGTATTTTAATTTTTTTAAATTTATCTTTATATTTTAAAAAATGTTCTGTGTCTTTAAATTCTAAATCAATCATTTGTTTATAACTTTTTTTGACACCCCATTTATAGGTCGGAAAATTTATTTTATTAAAAACTTCATCATTATATATTTCTGTAAAAGAATTTTTTGTTTTTAATAAAGATATTTTTTCTTCATCAACTTTATAATTATAATCATTTTTTAACGGAAAATCTTTTTTAAAAATTTCATCTAATTCATTTTTTACTTCTAAGTTTTTATCATTAACATAAACACGGACAACCATCTTTACTCCTCAATAAATTCATCAACATCAATATGATTATTTTCAAAAATAACTTCTCCGTTTAAAAGCAACATTTCTATATTATCATCAGGCAACACTTCAACCCATAATTTATCGTCGTCAGAAGTCAGTACTGAACCGTCAAATGAAGTTATTTTATCTATATTTACATTTTTTACTAATTCATGTGATAAAAATTCGTCAAGTGATTTAAATTGTTTTTTAATAAATTTCATTTTTATTCCTTTATGTTTTATAATATAATTATATCAAAAAAGAAAATAAAAGTCAAGGACTTTTATTCTTTTATTTCAAATTCCTCAAGATTTTCAAAATCAATTTTTAGAGAATTCAATGATTCATCTATATTCCAAGGTATTGCTTTTTTTGTTTTCATATCCATTGAAAGAATAGTGATAGCAGTTAAAAGTTTTATTTCCGGAACAATTCTATAAATAACCTTAAACTTAGATTTTGTAAATGTTAAGGCAACATCTGTTCTGCCTTTGAATTTGCCTTTATTATATTTATATAACATTAAATCTAAACCTTTTGAAATTTTCTTCTCAGCAGTTTTCCAATCTAAATCTGTTCTCTCTTCCACTTTTTCAGCAAAGTTATGGTCTTTTGTATTATAAAAAGTTATCCTAAACCCATAATCATTTTTACCAACATATTTCATTCTTTTAAATTTTTTAGCAGAAGAACTATCTCCTTTTCTAACAATGTTTATTGCTTCAAGAATTTCTTTGAGCATAATAATCCTTTTTTGATTATTTAAAACGATATAATAATTCTCCGTGCCCGTCTTCTTGGATATTTAACTTGTATTCAATTGAAGCAATTTGTCCTTGTGAATGCACTTCATTGAGATTAAATGCTTTTAATCCGAAGTAGCATATTACTGCCATTAAATTCATTTTGACTCCTTAAAATTTATTTATGAATTCATTTATTTTAAATCTTATCTTATCAAACAATGAGATTTTTTTACAATGTGATTCATAGAATTCTTCACCTAATGATGTTATCGTCCATTTATCGTCCTCAATTTTTATGAAATTATTATTTTTAAACATTTCAAAAAATAAATCACCTATATTGTCAATCAATTCCAGGACATTACCTTTTTTCTTATCTCCTAGATATTTTATTGCATATTTAACATCAGTCATTTTTTTCATCTAAAACTCAACTTCCGAAGATTTGACAATTTCATCATTAAGTATAAATTTTATTTCAGGGTAAGTTTCTGCCAATAATCTAATTCTTGTTTTAATAACTTTTAAATCATTTTCAGAAAATTCTTCTTTATCAAATCTATTAAAATCAGGTTCACAATAAACATAAACACCACTTGATGAAATTTTAGATTCTTTTAAATTGAATTTTGAAGCGTTATCTTCCCATTCGCAAGTTACTTTTAAATTATTATTTTTATTTTCACCTATAAACTTTTTTGAAAAAATATTTGTTAAAGCAGCACCCATCCCATTTGTCCCAATGGATTTTCTATTGTCATCATTAAAATTACTTCCTGCTCTCAATTCACTCCAAGCAACTTCACACATATATTTATCGTCAATTTTTTCATTTGGGATTCCTCCTCCGTTATCTTCCACACTAAAATAATTTTTTTGTAATTCAATTTTAATTTTTGGATTTCCTTTTGGTGCTTTAAGATTATTATCTACAAAATAATCTACACTATTATCCAAAATCTCCTCAAAAATTTTAACTAATCCAGGGGTATATGATATTTTTTGATTGACATATTTATTATCTTCAACTAAATATCTTTCCTCATCGATAACCTTTATGCTTCCTATATAAACATTTGCTCTTTTTAACACATGTTCCTTATCTGATAGCACTTGTATTTGTCTCATCTGCTCTCCTTTTTACCCAAATTTTTTCATTATGAACTATTTTTTGCACATACCCGTGTTCTATAGCAATTCTTGCTGTTTCTTCTTCCATTTTTTTAGCATTATACAAATACAAAAAAAGTGAAACCATTATGCTTATAAATATCAATCCGCCTATAGCATCTGAAATTGTTTCATTCATTATTTCTCCTTAACCTTTTATATCAAAATTAAAATCTGTTTCAGGAGTATTTAGTAACTCATCAAGAGTTTTTTCAATACTTTCTTTAATAGTTTTTTCAATAGATTTAACAGATATATTTTTACCCATTAACTCACTAATTTTTTCAAGGTATAATTTTTCCATTGATTCAAATTTTTTTAATAACATTTCGTTATTTTTTTCAAGTTCTTTAATAATTTTATCTTGTTTTGAAACCACACTATCTTTACCTAATTCAGCATCAAGAACTTTTGTATTTTCAAGTCTTCTTATATATTCTTTCATTTTTTCATTTTCTTTTTTTAAAAACATATTTTCTTCATTCATATCTGAAATTGATTTCATCAAATCTTGTTTTTGTTTTTTGCACTCGTTTATTTCTTCAACTTGTTCGTTATAGTAATTTATAAATTTTGATAATTCATCTTTTCTAACTTCATAAACATTTCCTGTAAGTCTGTCAAGTGCTCTAACTTCTAAATTAAATTTACTCATGTGTAATCCTTTTTATGTTATTTACAATATAATTATAACATAAAAAAGAATAAAAGTCAAGAACTTTTATGAATTATTTTTGATTTTTTCAATAATTTCATTAAGTTCTTTTTCCATATTTGAAATTTTATTTTTTAATCTCATATTTTCATCATTTAAATCTGAAATTATTTTGTCTAATTCATCTATTGACTTTTTAGCGTCCAAAAGTGAATTAAGTTTATTTTTAAATTCATCAAAAATTTTAATCATCTTTAACCTTATTTTTTGTATTTTTTGTTTTTTTATTTTCAGGTTTAACTTCACAACCTGCTAAAAATTCAGCAATATGTTTAGGTGAGATTTTATAAACTCTTGATGAAATTTTATAACATCCTAATTTTCTTTTTTTGATATAATCTCTTACTGCCCAATCTGATAAACCTAAAAATTCAGCAACTTGCTGAACTGTCATTAACTCATCCATTTATTCTCCTTAAAATAAAATTCCTTCTTCTGATATATTTTGATATTTTATGTATGAATAATCATTAAGATATTTTTCTTGTTTTTCTTTTTCAACTTTTCTTGCTGTAATTTCATTCCTTGCTCCTGTAAAAGCGAAGGTTGATAACAATGTAAATCCGCCTGAAATTTTACCACTTTGCCAATCAAATAAATCTACCTTAGGAACATAAAATATAACTTCATCTTCAGGATTTATATCACATTTCAATTTATTGTAAAAAGTTATTAAGTATCTATTTTCATCAAGTTTTTCGCAAGTTTTGACTGAATAAGTTCTGTTATGAATTTCAAGCATTTCATATTCTTTAAAACATCTATTCATAATTAACTTATTATCTTTTTGATTTCCTTTTTCAAGAACAAACTTACCTGATTCAACTTTTTTGAAATTATTTTTTACTCTATAAGGTTTGAATTTATACCAATTTGTAAGAAATAAATAAGTCCCTGAACTTCTCATTAAATCTTTAACCATTCCATAATAATTTTTGAAATTAGGTTTATTTAAAATTTTATCTTGAATTGTCATAAAAGCAACCGCTAATTCTTCTGAGACGACTTTTTTGTCTTTACCTTTATTGGCATCCATATCACGAAGAATTAAGGAAGTTACTTGTTTATCATCCATATACATTCTTTTCTGTTTTGCCATTTTTATTCCTTTTTTATTTTATAATTATAATATAAATTTAAAAATAAATTAACTTTTTATTTAGGGGGACTTATTTTTTCATCAAGTTGATATCCAACTACTTGAAAATCAATTGAAAATGTTTGATTTCCTGAACTCCCATAACTATTAACCCATTTAGGTAATGATTTTGGATATAATGTAAAACTTCCTCCAAAAACTTTTTCTCCATCGGGAGTGTATCTATTTATTTCTAATTCAATTGAATACTTATGCAAATTACCTGGCGCTATACCTGTAAATTTTCTTAAATTAGAATCGGTAACTATTTTATTAAGTGTTTGATAGATTTTTCCGTCTTCAACTTCAATAAATGTAATTGAAACTTCTTTAGGAGGTTTCCAAGATTTCGGATATTCGATAGCAAAAAAATCAAAATACTGAACAGAACTATAATCAATTGAACCCTCATCAATTGATATTTCTTCAATTAACATAAATTCATTACCTGCTGAACCTACAAGATTTAAATCATTGGCATCAATTGATAGGTTTTCCCCGACACTAACTATTCTTGCATAGAAAGTGTCGGTTCTAGCAGGAGGTTTATAAATGGATTTGACATTTATGTATTTTGTAAAATCACCCATTTAAAACTCCTTTATTTTTACCAATTACCTGATGCTTTACCTTTATCTTCAAAATAAGAGAAATCAGCATTGAATGTATATTGTAATGGCGCAACTTCTTGCCCTAATTCCATAGAATAAGACATTGTTAAAAGACAATTATCAAATGTCCAGGTTCTCCAAACTGTATTTCCGTCATTATCATAAAGATTTACTGTTATTGTATATCTTGAAGGCGAATATGAAGTGTTTCTAACACCATCGGCATCTTTTGCTTCTCCACCTTTAAAATAACCACTCATTAAACTTCTATAAAATTCAGTAACTTTCCCGTCTTCGTCTTCAAATACTGTCCAAGTAAGAGTTCCATTTTTTGCGATTTTTCCAGGAAATGTAAAATGATAACCCATAACATCTATTTCAACTTTTTCCATTTCAATTTCGCCAGGAATACCACTTATTGAGTCCGTAACAAATTTTACTTTATCAGATATTGAAGTTTCCGCTAAACCTTTGTCGGCAAGTTTTATTTCAATTTCCCAGAATTGATTTGTTTTAACAACTCCAACATTTTCCTTAACATTATTATATTTTCTAACTTCTAATGCCATTTATTTTTCCTTTATAAAGTCAATTACGGATTATACCGTAATTGCTAAACTTTTATTGAATACTGCTAGAGTAACTTTTATTTCATTTATGTCCATAGTAGGTTGAATTCCTAAGAAAATAGGTAACTTTCTGTTATCAATATCAAAATCTGTAGGACTAACAACACATTTGAAGTCATAAACTCCGCCTTTTGCTTTAATTGAATTACTCATAAAATTATCAATCGTTGTTTTAATTCTGCTCCAAGTTGCAGGATTATTGTAATTGAATAATTCATATTTTAAGTAACTTTCTAAACCATATCTAATTGCCATTAACAAGAATGCTACACTTCTAAGTTGTAACGGCGACGGTTTAGCATACATTGTTCTGTTACCCCAAATAATTAAACCTTGTCCTTGTTTATAAATTATCGGATTGATTCTATTATCTACAACTACATCAAGTTCTCCATCGCTAAATTGATGTTTAATTTCAAGTCCTAAAACTTTACCTCTAACTAAACCTGCTGCAGGAGTAAATAAACTATAATTTCTATGAACGAAGTTTTGACTAATTGCCCCATAAGTTGAAGGTGCCGTCCATACATATTCTTTATTATAAGGACAGTATTGTTTTACCCATCCTGTAAATAATGAACCTAAATGTGAATTTATCATCAATTTATTAGCATATTCACCTGTCGCTGTTAAAGCATCAGCACTTTCTTCAGCACTTGGGTCCATACTCCAATAACAATGTGTGTTATTTTCACCTTGAGCATTTGCTACTCTTAACATTTCTTGAGCATAAGCAGGAATAGTGTAACCACCATCTAATAATAATTGCACAGGTGTTTCAGTGTTATTGCTTAACTTTCTCAATGCCATAATCATATCTGCTAAACTTACAGGACTACCATCATCTGCTTTATCCATAAAATTTACACCAGCATCTAAAACTACACCATTTGAAGTCCCGATAGCAACATAATCTCCGATATGCTCACCTGTTAAAGGATAACTTAGAATTGTGTATGGGTAATATTGGTAACCATCTACAATATGATTATCAACATCAGTTAAATCTTTTTGCCATTTATAAACAATCCAACCTTTTTCATTAGCATCATCGTAAGAATAATCTCTTTGAATAGGTCTGTCTAAAAATACTTGATTATTGTCTGAATCGATATCTTCAATTGTATATAATTCATATAAATCTGTCCCATAAACAACATCGCTTGTTTCATAATTTGGAGCAAATTTAATAGTATCTCCGATATCTAATCCGTCTGTATCATTTAAGAAAACTTCAATATCACCTACGAATAAATCTTCTTTTGTTTCAAGTTTATCCCCATCGTCATTTTTAGCAGGATAAAAAATCATATCTTTATTTTTTCTCCAAACTGAATAATCAGTAGGTTTCGGATTTAAAACTTTCCCATCAACAGTTTTAGCAAAAATGTTATCTTTTACTTGAATGTATTCAGAAAAACCATTAACAACTGTCTCAATATATAATTTCTTTCCAAATCCATCAACAAATTCTCTATCTTTTGAAACTAACCATCTTTCTACTTCTGCACCATCTTCATAAACTACAAGATAAAATGCTTTCATATCAGGGTAATCTTTAGATTTTTCAATCCCTATTTCAAGTGAATTATTCCATACACCTGGATTCACACCTGTTACCATAAATGAATACATTTGTTCCCAAATTGAAACTTTTGTAATTTTATAAATAGTATCAGAACTTGCTACTGTTACAGGTTGTTTAGTTGTAACAAAATATAAATCTATTTGGTCTCTGAATTTTTGAATTGCTGTATCATCAGTTTCTTCGTCATCGTCATCAAGAACAACGATTTCGTCCCCGTCGTGGAATTCATCAGCATTATCAACTATAATAAATGGTGCTTCATCTCCGTCTATTAAAACAATTGCTGTAGCATCATTTGATTTATTTTTAACCTTAGTTCCTTTTTTAACAGTTAAAGTCGTTTGATTACCATCACTATCTTCATCAAAAACAATTCTGTCAAATTTGTGAGCACCAGGTTTAACATCTAAAACTTCAACTATTTTGAAACCTTCTTCATCAACATCGTAATCTGTAATTTCAGCATAATCATCTTTATCAGAAATAACAATTTTTTGACCTGCTGCGATATTTTTAGGTTCTCCACTTAAAACAAATTCATATGAATTTATTGAAGTTGCTCCAGGTTTGTCAAGTTCTTTTTCAACTTGAACTAATTTTTCTTTTTGGATGAAATTGTAACTATCAAATTCATCTTGTGTCAATCCTTCTTCAAAAGGTTCAACCACTTTCTTAACATCGTCGTCATATTCAGGACCTATATTAAAGTTACCACCTCTAACAAGAACACCACCATATTTTATATCATCTGCTGCTGCTCTAACAGTCCAAACTTTATCAGTTGATTTTAAAATATGAACGGCACTTTGATTTTCAGGGTATCTTAAATCAGGTGTTCCATAAACATTGATATATTGACCTTCAGAAGTCATAAGTCTTGGCACATTTACAGGCCCTTTTTTGCTTCTTACTACAATACCAGCAAAAATACCTGATAATCCTTGGATTACGGCACTTCTATCTTGTGTAGCAAATACAACTTTTGCTGCTCCCATTTAATTTCCTTTAAACTTTATTTTTTAACCTAAAACATTCATTTGAGCACCTTTTGGTAACTCTTGTGAAATTTTGATTATTTGATTCTCATCTACATCTAAAACAATTCTTTCTTTGATACCTATTAAGAATATATCTTTATGAGCATTTTGCCCTTTCGTATCAACCATAAATTGTCTTTCACTACCATTGTAAATTTCAATTTTAACCATTTTATACTTTCCTTTTATATTTAAGTATTTATATTATTTAAACTCTCACAACTCTCTTCTATTATAAGATTTGTATCTTGATTGACATCACAAATTTCTCTGCACGCCAATGTAGATTCATTATATAAAGTTATATCTTCTAAATCCATTGATTTATCAAGAACATTAACTTTTAAATCAACCACTTCAATTTTATTATTTGCTAATTCATAAAATGGACTAAAAAATACACCGTCAATTTTAACTGAAAATTCTATAAGTGTCATACTCCCATATGAAGCAATGTCTATATATTCAATAGATTCTATATTTTCATAATGGGTATTATAATTTATAGGAACCTCAACTTTTTCATCTATAATATAATTTATTTCAATAGGAGGATTAACACCACTAAATTCTAAATTAAAAAGTAATTCAATCAAATAAATAACTTTACTTTCTGAGGCAAAAAGTTGAAATGTGAAGTTTGTTTCTCCATAAAAAATTTGTCTTAAAGTTATTTCATCATCAACTTCTATGTATTGTGTTCTTACAGGTGAACTCCAATTGTGTCCTTTTTCTTCAGATTTAACAATAGGGTCTCTTTTCCAAACACACAGACTTATATTATCGTTATATTCACCTATAAGTTCTTTAATGGCATCCGTAGTTTTTGTAGTATTTATTTTTGAAATTCTATCTTTCCTGAATTCTTCGATAAAATCCATTGAAGGACTATATTTAAAAGGTATATCTAACCCCATTTTTTCAAGAAATAAAGTTTTAAAATAATTTATAACTCCTGCTTCAAATTCTTGTGTCATTTTTGTCCTTGTTTTAAAATTATTTAATTATAATAAATCAATTGCTTTACTCCAACCTGTATTTCCTCCAGATTTAAGTGCTTCCATAACATTATCAAACATTTCTTTACCCTCATCTCTTAAATCTGTTATATCAAAAGGTAATTCCGATAAAGCAAAATCGTTTCTGTTATGACCTATATAAATATACGATAAAGCAGTTATTAAATCTAAAAATAAAGTATCATCATAATTTATATCTTCAAGAACAGGATTACATAAAAATTCTATATAATAAGTAGAACTTGCATCAAAATTTGAAAATGAAGTATTTAAAATTTTTCTTGTTTTATCAAATTCCCATCTCCACATAACTTTTAAATCATCACGAACATCAGCAGGATAAGTTCTAAAATTACTATAAAAAATACCTGAAATGTTTTGCACCGTTCTTTCAATTCCTAACTCATCAACCATTGTATTAAATTTCATATAAGTTGATGAAATTAAAACAGGCGCTAAAATAGTTACAGGATTATATTTACCATAAATACCAAATGCTCTTTTTAATAAACCATCTAAAATAGGCTCTTTAATTTCAAAATTTTCAAGTCCTACAAAATACTGATTTGTATTAACTAATATATAATCCATTAACTCCGTTTTTGTCATGTGTATCCTTTTTTTAAATTAACAAAAGAGAAAAACTTAAATAAGTTTCCCTGCTAATGTTCCTGATTTGTTTTCAGTAATTGCTTTTGAACCTTCATCTTCTAAAAGTTTTTCAGCAAGACTTTTTTTAGTTTCACCTTCATTAACTTCTTCTTCTTTAGGTTCGTCTTTAACTTCACCTTCAGATTCTACAACTTTTTCAATTTTTGTTTTTCCACCTAAAAGTTTTTCAGCAAGACTTGATTTAGTTGATTGAGTTTCGTCATTTTCAACGATTTCTTTTGAATCTTCATTTAAACTTTCTTTAATTTTTTCAATCATTTTTTCTTCAACTAATGCCATTTCACTTTCTTTAATAATATAAAATTCTTCTTTATTTTTCATTGCTTCTGTCAATTCAGCAAATTTATCTTCACCTAATGCTTCAGCAAGTTTTTCATCATATTTTTCAACCATTTTATCTTCAACTTCTTTAAGTTGTGATTCTTTGATTACAAAAATTTCTTCATTATTTTCAATTGCTTCTTTGATAATTGAGAATTTTTCACCTAATGCTTCTTCATATTTAGCATCAATTTCTTCAACCATTTTATCTTCAACTTCTTTAAGTTGTGATTCTTTGATAACGAATGCTCTTTCTTTTGATTTTAATAATTCTGAAACTTGTGCCTCACTCATTCCGAATTTTTCTTTTAAAACTTCAATTTGAGTTTCAGCATATTTTTCTAAAAGTTTATTTTCAACTTCTTCAATTTTTGATTCTTTAATTACAAATGCTGTTTCAACTTCATCTTCTGTAAGGCCCCATTTTTCAAGTAACTCTGCTCTTGCTTTTTTAACTTCATTTTCAATAATTGTTTTGAATTCTTCTTCTTTTAAAACAACATTTTCCATTAAAATGCTCTCAAATGCTTGAGCATATGCCTCTTTTTGAATTGAAGCAATTTTTTCTTCAATTTTTTTACTTTCTCTTAAATCTTTGATTGCCATTTATTATCCTTTAAATCTTATTGTTATAACTTCATCAGTAACTTCTACATCACAACTTGCGAATATAGTATTTTCATTATTTTTAATAAATTCTAAAATATCTTCGCTAAATGGAATTTCAATTGTATCATCAGCAACAATGCTAATTTCTACTGAACCATTTGTTTCTTTATCTATTAAAGCAGCGATGCTTTCAATATCATCAATAGTTTCATTTCTTGCCCCATCAGTAGGAACTTCACCTAAATCGTCAGCACTACCATCAGCATCTTCTGTGAAACTATTATCAACATCCACTAAAAATATATCTTGAAGTAATAATGCCCACTCATCAATAATAACTAATTCACCTAATTTATAAAATGGTGCTAAAAGCATTTTTAATTTTTGAGAATTGTAATTTTTACTTCTAACAATTGTTCCACTATCATTTACTTCTAAATCTTCAGGTTTAACACCAAATTTTGATAATAAAACTTTAATTTCTTCAACATCAACATCCGCAGCACCATCTGCTCTTTTAATAATTAACCCTTCAGGTATTTCTTTTAAAACTAATGTAGAATCTGCCTCTACAAGTTTTTTAATATCATTAAAATTTAATTTCATTCTGTTTCCTTTTTAGGTTTTCTTCCTCTTCTTTTAGGTTGAGTTTTTTTATCTTCTTGTTTAGTTTCGTCTTTTACAGACTCAACTTTTGTTTCTATTACAGGTTCTTTTACCTCAACTTTTTCAACTTTTGTTTCTTCAAAAATTGTTTTTTTAGGTTGAGTTTTTTTAATATCTTCAGGATTTATTTTTTTAATTTCTGAAGGTATAAATCTAACTAATTTCTCATCAATTTGAACCTGACTTAAAGGCCCAATTTGTAAATGTGTATAATCTTTTTTAAGAACACTAATAATTTTTTTAGTTTCATTTTTTAAAATTATCATAATTTTCCTTTATAACTTTTACTATTATTTAAAAAATTTTTAATTATTTTTCTCGTTTTACTTTTTTCATGTGAAGTTCCCAAAAGGGAACCAAAAATCAATTTAATTAAATGTTAGCATTTAAAATTTTGATTTTTGTGCTTAAATTAGGCATAACTGATTTAATACCAACCATTGCTGCCGCTGCTTTTTGTGAATTTAACGGGTTATGGTCTTGTCCGCTGAATGTATCAGTTACGAATAAAGGCATATACGGTGAATATACAACAGATGCTGTAAATACATCATCACCTTTACTAACTAAAATCATTTCATCGTTTGGCATTACAATACTTCTGATAATTGGTCTTCCATCAAGTGTTCCGTAGAAGTGTGTTCCTAATGCTGCTTTTACATCAGTCGCAGGCACAAATCCTGGTAATGCTCTTAAAAGTCCAGCAACAGTTGTTCCAACTACATAAACGATTTCTCCACCTAATCTACCACTTTGTTCTAAGATAGTGTTTTCTGCTTGTGCAATTTTAGCACTAAAACTTAAAAGGTGTTCCATATATGACACACCATCTGGCGCTTGTTTATCCCACTCTAATGTTCCTGGAGTATGTAAATATAACTCTCTGATTACATTTGTAGATAAGTTTGTAGTCAATTCAGTAACTAAATCTTTTGCTAAAACTTCTTCAGCATTGATATTGAATCTTCTACTCATTTCATATGATTTGAATAATCCGATTTCAGTTCTTAATCCATAAGTTCTTGCTGTAATTTCAGTTGAATCGAATTCAGTTTGAACTGTTTGTAATTCATTTAATTCTTCAAGGTTTGTCGCATAAGTTGTTTTGATTGCAACTCCGTCACCTGGTGCTGTATCAAATGAAACTTTTACTTCTCCATTAACATAATCAATTGAACCTTTTCCACCTACACCAATTAAATTTCCTTGTCCGTCATCTACAAGTTTAGTGTCAGGTTGGTCATCAACTGTAACTAAAATTGTTCTAACTCTCGCAGGAGCATATTTGATTACATAAGTGAAATCTGTAGCACTTCCGTCACCTTTAGCATCTACTTCATTGTTAATCATTTCCCCAGCGAAGTCTTCTGCTAAACCAACTCTACCTTCTTGTGCTGATAATAAAGTTTGTCCGTCATTGATGTTACCTCTTGTAGTTTTAGAGATTACATTTTTAAACCATACAAGACCTTTTCTTTCATTGATAGGTTGAACTGATGCGATTAAAGGCACTACTGAACTTGTCGCTGATGCCGCGATTACATCTAAACCAATTTTTGGTAAAACACCTAAATCATCTGCTGAACCATTTGCTTCTTTAAATTGTCTCCAATTTTCAAATTGTGCTAATTGAGCACCTAATGCTGCTAAATCGAAATCTGAAACAGTGTTTCCTGCTTTTGATTTTACTGATTTTGCTTCGAATAAATCAAAATACTCTTGATATTTTTTTTCATATTCACTTAAATTTTTAAGTGCTGATTCTGTCATACTGAACATAATTTAATTCCTTTTTTATAAGTTTTTGAGTTTGTTTTTAATATAATATAGTTTTGTTTTTGTAAGCATTTTGTGCTACCTACATTAAACACTTCAAACAACTTTTTTAATTGTCTCAAATGTTTAATGTAGGTCAAAATGCTTACATTAAACTAATTTTTCTGCTAAACTCTTTTTCTTTTTTGTTTTTTCTTGTTTTGAAATCTGTAAATCATACCCCATAGTTTCATATAAACTTTGTGATTTTTCAGATTCCATATTTTCTAAAACTTGTTTAACCTTATTTATATCATCAAATTTATTTAAAGTTTCTGAAATAATTTTTTTGTCAAGTTTATATAAACTCTCAAGATATTTTAGTTTATATTCATTAACTTCATTTGATAATTTTACATTAGATTCTTCAAGTGTTTCAATAATCTTATTTTCTTTTTCTAATGTTTCATTTAAGTTATTTAATTGAGATGTTTTTTCATTTTCAAGTAAAGTAATCATTTCATTACTTTTATTTAATTCTTCTTGAAGTTTTTCAATAGTTTCAAATGTCTCATCTACTTTTTGTTTTAATGAATTGTTTTCTTTAACTAATTCATTATTTTTAGTATTTAATTTTTCTTCAATAGAATTTATTTTTTCATTATATTCTGAATGAATTTTTTCCTCAATTTTCTTTCTTTCTTCATAAAGTTTTTTTGAAACTTCACTCTCAATAATCTTTGATTGTGTTTCTTTAATTGTCGCAAGTTTATTTTCTAACAATTGTTTTGATTTTTCAGTTTCACTAATTTTTTGAACTAACTCTTCATTTTTTGATGATAATTCATTATTTTTAGTATTTAATTTTTCATTATTTGATTTTAATGTTTTAACACTTTTTTCAAGCAATTTATTTTTTTCTTCAATTGATTTTAATAACTCATTTTTTTCTTCAATTTCAGAAATAAAATTTTCTTTTAGTAAATTAAATGATTCTAAAATTTTATTTTTTTCATTTTCAGTTTCTATAAGTTTTTTACCTAAATCTTTAATAATTTCATTATAAGATTCTTCAAGGTTTTTTAATGCTTCATTAGACTTTTCTTGTTCTTGTTTAATAATCAGATTTGAATTTTTATCTAAAAGATTATCAAAATCAGATTTTTCAACTTTTTCAGAATTGTTTTTAATGATTGAAATAATTTTTTTTGCTTCTGTTAAAAACTCATCATTATTTAAAACTTCTTCTAATTCATCAAGATTTTCAATTGTCAATTCAGTATTATCTGTATTGATAAATTTTAGCATTTTTTCAATAATTTTTTCTTTTTCTTTAATTAGATTATTTTCTTTAACATATTTTTCAATTATTGAATTTAAAAATTTTAATAAAGTTTCATTTGTTAAATTTTCATAATCATTTTTTTCAGAACCTTTGTCATCTTTTACTTCTTTATCATCTTTTTTAAGGACTTCATCTTGAAGTTTATCATTTTCTTCGCTTAAATTTTTTACAATTTTTTTGTATTTTTCAAGTTCCTCAGTCAATTTTTTATGAAGTTCTATGCCTTCAATTAAAGTGCATACTCCGTCCTCACATAAGTGAATTTTACTTTCTTTAAGTTTTTCAATATCTTCATTATTTTCTTCTTCAAGTTTTTCAATAAGTTTAACATCAACATCAGCAATTCCGGGTTTGATAACAAAATCAATACTTTCTAATTTGAATGTTTTTGGATTGATTACTTGATATCTTTTCCCGTCAATTTCTTTTGCTTCATTAACAAATTCTCCAAAACCTCTTGTAGAAACTTTCATTTTGCTACCAGCACTTAACACTGTTTTTAAAATTCTACCAGCAGGAGTGTCTAAAATTTCATATCTTGCATAACCATATCCGTCTTTGCCTAATTTTAAATCAGTTACAATATGTGAAACTTTCCCGTCTTGAAGTAACTCGTCAAGAGTATAATTTTCAGGATGACCTATACACCCAAACATTAACCTATCTCTAAGCATTTCTTTAACTTCATTATCTGATAAAGCATTTTCCCATAATTCTTTTGCATAAAATCTACCATTTCTGCTAACACCATCTAAAACAAATGATTTACCTTCAACTACACCAAGCACTTCAAATTTACTCGATGAAGTTGGATTATAACCTTCATCTATTTTATTTTGATATTCTTCAACAGAATAAAATTTATTATCAGATACAAATTCATCAATAATTCTAATCATTTTTTACCTTTATTCACTAAAAAATTCAAATAATTCAATAATGATTTCTTTAGATTTGATTTCATCTTGTTTATATAAATTATTTAACATTTCTTTTTCAATTATTTCACTATATTTTAAAAACAATTCAAACATTTTTAAAAATTCAGCGATGTTTCTATAATCTGCCTCAAAGTATTGTAACTCTATCAATAAATGTGTTTTTATTGAATTTAAAGCAGTTAAAACACTAATCATTTCCGAATAATTTAAAACATCTTTTTCTTTTAAAGTATTTAAAGATTCTAAAATTTTTTTCTTAAATCTTTTTTTATGTGTAGAAAGTTTCCATTTATTGAGACCATTTTTTAATTTTTCTTTATCAAAATTCTCAACCTCAATTTTTTCAAATTTTTTAGCAAGTAAAATTTTTTTTACAAATTTTGATTCATCAAGTCCAAGGACTTGATATTCAAACTCATCTGATTCATTTTTAAATTTTATCATAATTACTCCTCGTCTTCGCCTTCGTTTTCATCAACGACAAACATAGGTTCCCCAAATAATTTTTCAAAAGATTTATTGTAATACTTAACTAATGCTTTTTGATTAACTTTTACACCTAATTCTTCTGCTTCATCGGCAATATCACCTACAAAAGATTTGATTGTGTCCATCATATCAATTGTCATAGATAAGTATTCAACTTTTTCTAAATCGTTAAGATTTACTACATTTAAGAATTGAATATCAATATGTCTGATAGAAATATCGTGTCCTTGATTTTTCAAGTGTATTAAAAAAAGTTGCTGTAATGAATTTATTAACCCTGTTTGAAATGTTTTTAATTTTTTTGAATATCTTACACTATTTTGAATAATATCCATTCTTCCTGCTGAGTTATTGAATATATCTTCAGGATATCCGTTTGTAGTTAAAATTACATTTCTTAAATCTTCAATTTTTGTAAATAAATCTTCTAAATCTTCATAAACACCATATTCTTGTTTTTCAAGTTGCCCTTTATCTCCCCAACTTGGGACAACCTTAACATTGTTTGTATTTTCTAAAATACTATTTAAGGTATCTTTTATATTTTCAAAATCAAATTCAACTTTATTAAGTGATTTATTTACCAATTTTTCATAACTTTTAGCAATGTTTATTGCTTCTTCAGGACTAACTGAATCAGGTATTGACACACCTAAAACATTTTGTTTAGTTGCTTTTTTAAGAAGATTGATATAAACTAAACCTTCTAATAAATATAATGTCCTTAACAATTCAATTACAGGATTTAGAATACCTTGCCCTGTTTTGAAATAAACTGCTTCCTCATCGTTTAATTCAACTTTTACTTTCTTTCTTGAAGTTGAAAAACCAAAAAATACATATTTATAAGCAGGTTCTTTATAAATTTTATTATCTTTTATAACATTATAATATAAAACTTGATTATCTCGCCATATCGGAATTATTTTAGTAGGGTCTGTGTCGTCGTGAATGTTTATAATACCTTTTAAGACTTTATCACTATCTATTGTTTCAACATCAAGTCTAAGGTAATGAGAACCATATGCTAAAATATCAGGTGCTATATCTATTAAAAGTTTTTCTATATTAAAATTTTTTTTAAAAAGATTTGCTTCTTTTGTAGCAACTTCATTTACTGTATCGTCTTCATTTTTAATAGTTACCTTAAAAATTTCATTTTCACTACCCACAGGATTTAAAGCATCATCAATAATTCTGCTTATCATCATTTGTGAAAGATAAAAATCTTTCAATTCTGAAAGAAGTTTATGGGTTTTAACTAAATCATCTCTTGTAGATAAAAGTGCTAAATTAACTTTTTTCTGTGAATCTGATTCATTACTATTAACATAATCGCCTGTGGCAGGGTCTTTTTTTGTATTCATCCAATAGAATAATTTTTGTGCTGCTTTATTCCACATACTCATCTTCTGCTCCTCTTTTAAATTTATTTAATTTAATTTTCAAGATAATCAATTGTAATTCCTCCTCTTGAAGTTATTGCATCGTATAAATCATCACCTGAACTTACACCTGATTTTATTTTCAATTCTTTTACAAAGTTATTATCCTCTAATTTATCATATTTAATTTGATTGAAGTTATAAATAGCATTAGCAATAGGGTCTGTTAAATCTTTTGACACATTTAAATCTCTTTCTTTTAAAACAGGAACATTACTTTTAACACCTTCAAGGTGGTCTATTTTTTTCTCATTTTCAATTAAGCAACTTATTTCTTCTTTTAAAATCATATTATTTGGAAGTTTTACTCTTCCTTCTTCAATAGCATATCTAAAAGCATAATAAGGTTTTTTGTTTTTATCAACTGATGATTCTTTTATATTAAACCCGTCTTGTTCTAAAATTTGAATAGTATCAACAGATTGATAACCATCCGTAACAATCAACTCAATTTTAAATCCTATTCTTCTTAAATCTCTTATAAAATCTCTTATTTTTTCAAGTCTTATTTTTTCACCTGGGTTGTCAGGCATAAAGGCAATAACAAGGTCTGCCCAATATACAAAATCTTCATAAGTTGAAATTTTACCATCTCTAAATCTATCAACTTTTTTCTCAGAAACTCTGTGCAACATTGCTATACCTAATCTATCTCTATTTAAACCTATATCAATCGCAAGAATTCTTTTTTTATCTAATCCAAATTGGGTTAGTTTTTTAATATCAAAATGGTCTATAATCCTGTCAGAAACATCATTTGTTATTTTCATATAATCTTTATCATATGTTTTTGTCAATGATAATGTCTTATTTATAAGACTTTTGTCTTTTAAAAATGATTTTGAATTTATAGTAGGTTTTCCTAAAACATCTTGGATACCTGTAATAACACTATTTTTAAATTCTTGTAAATGTTCTATAGGAACTTTATAAATTTTTGAAGGGTCTATTTCCATTGCCTTATTAAAGTCTTCATCAGTATGAATTATAAATGGGTCGGCATCATATGTTCCTATAAAAACTTGAAAAGTGTCCCCAGAATAATCTATTTTATGTTTTAAAACTTCAAATCTTGCGGGATTTACAAATTCAACACCAGATAAATCACCTTCAAAATTTTCTTTTAATTGTTCAGTTAAAGAACCATCTGTTTGAGCAGATGAAATAATATAATAATGACAGGGCCAAGTATTTCCTTTTAATAGAAACCTTGAATTGATTCTGTTTATCATTTCAGTAACCAATTCCATAGAACCACCCTTGACAACTTCCTGATTTATCTCATCAGAAACTGCGGCAATTACATCTCTACCGACTAATTGTCTTTTTCTTGAAACTGTTTTAATATCTAAACCTTTTTGAAATAAAGTTCTACCTGACTTATCAAAATGTTCCACAAAAAACGGACTTTCTCTGATGATTGCCATCATCGGGTCAAAATTTATACTCTCTGCTGCTTCTAATGAAGAATTTGTAAGCATATAGATAATTTTTGTGGTATTAGGTAAATTAAATGCTGCCTGAGGGTTTTTTAGATGTAAAATTCTACAAATATCATATAATAAAGCATAAGTTGAAATTTTTGTATTATGATGAATTTCCCCATTAGGTGTGAGATAAAGATTAGGTCTGTCAATGTTTATATCATAAACTATTTCTTCATCATTTAATTTTTCTTTTTTAACAATTTCTATATTTTCAATTTCGTTTTTATCATTTATAACATCTATAGATTCGGCGTCAATTGCTGAAATTTTTTTATTATTAGATATAATAGAGTGATTTTTAGACACCTTTAAGGTATTACCATTCGCAAGTATCAATTCAATAGTTTCATCTTTTTTAGTAACTAAAAAATTTATTTTACTTTTACCTGAAGGAGTTTTTATAAACATTTCAACAGGAGGTAAATGAGCAAATCCGTTTTTATTAAAATAATCATTATTTATATGTGCTATTTGAAATTTTTGGAATAATTTACCTATAGGAATTCTTATTTTCTTCAAAAATACTCCTTGTTTTTGAAGTATTTAATTTCCTAAGGTTTAAATGAATTCTCCTAAACCTCTTTTTGCTGTTCTAACTTCAATTATAGGTTTTTTATCAATCGGATTTAATGATAATAAAGGTTTTATAAATTTTTTAAATGCTACTAAAATATCACTCATAACATTTTCATCAATTTTAGGATTTAATAAGATTATAGTAGTGTTAAAATTACTTCTAATTTTCATAATACCTGGTATTCTTATAAATAGTTTATTTAAGTCTAATTTTAATGCTACTTGCTTTTTTATTTTTTTAGCAGTTTCTCTAACCACTTCAAAAAAAGGTGTAACTTTTATTTCTAATAATTTTTCCATTTTGTCTAAGAAGTATTTTTCAACTTTTTTAATAAAAATTTCAACCTTTGAAGATTTTATTTTTCCATCAAGAAAATTCATCCACTTGCCTTGTTTGAATATAACAAATTCACCTAATTTTTTAGAATAAAATCTCATCGAAGAATTAAAAACTTCAACCTTAAAACCCCATTTTTTAAAAACTTTACTTAGAGTGTCTAAAACAATTTTATAATCATCTTCTATTTTTAATTTATCAAATTTTAACATTTTCATAAGAGTTGTATCATCTATTCCTACTTGTTTAGAAAGTATTTTCAACTCATTTAAACCTATCATTTTTATTCCTTAATTTTTTTATAATTATACAAAAATAATTTTAGAAATTAACCTTTGTATAGTTATAAATGAAGAAGATTAAACAATATAATCTTCAAGACCAAATCTTTTAATATCTTCTTCACTCATTTCAATTTCAATTTCTTGTTCTTTTGCAAGACACTTTCCTACACCTGTAGCCCCAGATAAAATAATCATTTTAACATTCGGGTCATATTGATAAAAAGGTGTAGGGAACCATTCTTCAAGTTTGTTTTTCCAATAGGGGAATACTTTTGTTCCCTTATTTGTTTCTTCACCTAAATAATAAGGATTTTCCAAAAACTCTTTTATAGTTGGTGGAGTTTTTTCATATCCTAATTGTTTTGCTGCTTTGTCATAAACTTGTTTTAATGACATTTATTTATCCTTCCGTAGGTTTATTTCCTTCAACCAATTCATTAGAAACACTATCTACAATTTTTCTAATTTCATCCATATTGATGTCTTCGTTGCCACTTTTAATTGCCATTTTAAGAACTGCTTCACATAAAATCATAACATTTACAATATCTTTAACTGATGTCTCAGGTGTTTCAATTTTAAGTTGCTCTCCTACTTCAAATACAATTTTTTTACTCATTTCAATCCTTTATGTTTTATTTTTATAATTATATCAAAAAAATTTAAAAATATCAACCTTTTTATAAAAATTATAATAAATCATCTTCATCAAATTCAAGTGTTATTTTACTTGATTTTTTAAGTGAAGGTTCAATAATTTCTTCACCTAAAGCACCTTCAAGAATATCTTCTTTAGGTTCACCCATTAACTCATTTAAAAATTCATCTGTAGAATTATCAGGATTAACTTCACTATCATAAACCTCTTCCATATATTCACGATTTAATTCTTTTGAATTTTGTGTATGTATATCACTTTTTGTAATAGGAACGACAATTGCCTTTGTATAGATGTGCCCATATTCGTCATTATTAGAATATAAGTCAAAAACTCTATATAACTCATCTCCTGCTTCCATTTTGAATACTATCAATGAATTTATAGGAACATTTGCTAAATCGTCAAAATATATTGCTTTTTCATCTCCGTTTAATTCGTCAAAAAATCCCCCATAATGAGGTTTTGCTCCGTTAAAAACAAAAGGGGCAAGAAATTTTCCCTGCCAATCAGGTGTGTCATTATAAACTATTTCATCGTCATAACCACCTCTTCCGCTTTCATATTCTTTTGGATAATACATTTCTCCATCAATTCCGAAGATATTTGATAAAACACTTACAGCAGTTCTTCCTGCTATTCTTAAAGTTGGACTAAATAACATTTTTAAACACCTTAATCAAAATTTACAACTTCAATAACGCCAGGACATCCATCAGTTATTTCGTTTTCATCACTAAAATCAACATATAATAAAGGAGTTTTATCAAATGTATAAACAGGGTCTAAAACTTTATTGAAAAATAATAATGAATTTTCATATAATATATTATCACTAACATTTATTGATTTGCAAGAAGGATAATATACCGAAATATCAATAGGCACCTCCATAAATCTATCATAATAATACTTATTTGCTGCTTCAGGAACTGCTGGTAAATCTTCAGAATATTCTAATGGAATTTCATCATCAGGGCAATAACTAATAATTCCGTCTCCATCTGCTTCCAAATAAATAATTGTTCTTGAATAAAATGTTTCTTTTAATGCTTCGTTATTTACATAATCTTCAAAAATTTCCAGAGGTATTTTTTCAACGGATTCATTTATATTTCTAAAAATACCCATTTTAAACCCTTAGATTTCAACATTACTGAATAATGTTTGAGTAACTACATCATAGATTCCTATAATAGTTTCATTATTTTTTAAAAATAAACTACCACTTCTAAAAGTATCATCTTCTATTTCAATACCATTTTCTTTTGCAATTTTTTCAACTTCATCTTGAAGTAAAAATTTATTATATCTCATTTTATTTTTTAAAGTAAAGATTTGAGTTGTTATCCCACTATTTTGGAACATTCTTTGATTTTTCATTAACATTGATGTTATTGCTGACATAAATATCCTTTTCAATTATTTAATTTTTCATAGTGAATAAGAAATATTTGGCATTTTATTCATTCCTAAATATGTTTTATCATTCATATAAGTTGAAATTTTTTTGGATGCTATAAATTCAACTAATTTATAAAAATGTTTATTAAATTCTTTATGAAATTTTTTATTTCTTACTAACGGTTTTTTAGTTAAAGCAATACCTAAATTTTTCTTAGTTGTTTCATTTATAACCACAGCATTTTTGGTATTTAATACATAAGCAAAATAATACTTAAACGAAGGGTCTGATGAATACACTTTTACAGGATAAGTATCATAAATTTTTATGAATTTTTCTTTAAGTGATTTTTTATAAGGTATTTGTAAGATTTGAATGTATTTATATCTTTTAGTTTTTTTTGTTTTTTTATCAAAATGTGCTTTGCTTTCAACTAAAAAGTAAAAAGTAGCAAGTCCTTTAAATTCACTACCAGCAGAATCTATTTCAATAGACCATCCCTTGTATTCAATTTTACCCAATTCTCTTTTTCTTTGATTTATAGGAGTTTTAAACATTGTGTTTTTAGTTGCTTCTTTTAAATCTCTAATAGTCAATGATGATTGCACATAACTCATTGTTTTTCCTCATTTATTTTTTCATAAATTTTTATAATTTTATCAATTTTTGTATCAATTTCGTGAAAATTACCTGATAAATCTTGAAAAGCAATAATTTCATCATCAAAATCAGTAACAATTTTTTTTACTGATTTATTGAATGATTTCTTTAAGAGAAATTTTATTTCTTCTTCATTTAGTAGTATTCCGTTAAGTGTCAATTTTTACTCCTTTTAAATTTATTTAATTACATTGTATCAACAGCAGTCCATAAAATTTTCCATTTATTATTTTTAGCAACATTTAAAGCATCTCCAGGTTTATACTCTAAATATATTCTAAAACCATCTTTTGAGGAGTTATATATAGATGTGTATCCTACTGCTTGCCAATTTCCTGAATTTCCTTGTAATGATGTGAAATACTTTACATTATCCGAAAATCCAAATTCAGAAGTATCAATATCCATATATAATGAAGTGTCAGAATTATATTCCTTCCATTCATCATTTTCACCTGTTTCAATTCTTGTAACATTATTTGAAATAATACCTCTATTATCTTTCATATCCACTAATGAAATATATTCAACCCCGATATAATTATCTGTCAAAACATTACTAACAATTTCAATCTTATCATTTCCGTTAGCAACAAATTTTATTCTTATTATTGATGTTGTAAAATAATCATTATTGAATTTCTTATAAGCATCGGCATTTTCATTTTTTTCAAGACCTTCTATTGATAATATATTTTTTTGAATATGATATAAATTTTCTTTTGTATAGTTATAATTTAATGAACTTAAATTTTTTGTATCTGCTAAACTTAAAGTATCTCCAAAAAACTTTTCGCCATTTATTAAAACTTTGAAAACATCAGTAACCTTAGTTTCATTATTCGTAAAATGAACTTTTAAATCAAGTGTATAAATGTTTCCTTTAATTAAATTTTTTTCAAGAGTTATTGTATTATTTTTCATAATTAAAGCATTGAAATTTTTAGAAATTATTTCTTGATTTTTAATTGTATTTGAAATATCCCAATTACCTACATAATTATCTGAGATAATCTCATAATCTATTTTTTCAATTTTTAAATCTTTTAAGAATAAGTTTTCATTATTGAAAACTTCATTTAACCCATTATAAAAATACATTTCTTGTTCTTTATCAAGCAATAATTCATAATTAAATGAGCATAATAAATCATTTCCAGATGATAACATTTTAACATAATTACTTAAATTAAATCCGGCATCTGAAAAAATTGCCCAAGGAACATTATAAGATAAATTTTTATCATTATAACCACCATATTTGCCTGTATCTTCATATAATTTTAAATCATTTAATTTAATCCCAAAAATTTCAGAATCCCAACTACCTGATAATATATAATCAAAAGATAATTTATAGTATTCTCTTTTATAAGGTTTAAAATTTATAAATGATTTACCGTAATTATCATCTCCGTTTTCATATCTTTTGGGCAAATTAAAAAATGTTTGTCCTGAATAATATAACATATTCGTTACAGGTAATTTTGAACTTGAATTATAAATATCAGTTTCAATTATTTCAGATACATCAGTTTTAAATTCTTTTAGAATTTTTTCATCATTTTCTAAATTTCTGAAAAAGATATCATAATAAGCGACAGGACTATTTGTCCATAATTCTAAAATACTATTTCCTGAATTTGGAATATCAACCGTAAAAATATACCATCTATATTTTTGTGAAGGTGTTCCATTTGCTGTTATTTCTGTTTTTTTATAGTTACTTTTTCTTTTCACAACAAGGTAATTGACATATGAATATGAGGAATTGCCATCATTATACCATTTTACATTTCCATACTCGTCATAATCTATTCTCAAATAAGCACCAGCAGTATAATCCCCATTAGGCTCTGAAACATTTGTTAAATCGCTTGCCCACCAACAAGGTGACCCGTCTTTAACTCTCCATCCATCTTTGCCCATTTTATCTGAATTTAACGGTTTGTATGATGAATTCACTGCTCTTGTATTATAAATACCTAAAGGCCCCATCAAACCAGGTTTACCTATTGAGTTTAAATAATCTTTTGCTTTATCAAATTCATCTTTACTTCTTGGGCAAAATAATTCCCAACCATCATCTAATAAATCTTGTGAAATTTCATCAGTATAATATCTTAAAGTATTGCCATTTTCTACAAGTTTGAACTCATCAATATCATCAGGACCCATTGAAGTATTTGAAAAAATATCAACAACTGAACATCCGTTCTTTAAAGTTGCTGTCATTCTTTCAGTCCCTTCAAAATCATATGTTAAAATACCTACTTCATATTTACCTTGTTTTAATCTTGGAATTTCAAAAATTGCCGTATTGTTATTTGTATAGTATCTATAAGCAGGGGCATCCCCAACATTTGAAGTTGAAAAGTGATTGTTATTGTAATAAGGGTAATTACCTTTATACATATCGCATTCACTTCTCGCTTGGAAACTTGAATTAAAATCCTCAATATCTGAAACTTCTACATAAGCAGCATTCGGAAAATGATTATAAGGTTCAATAATATCTCCGTCTTTGTAAATTTTTAAGTTTGCTAAACCTTTTCTGTCACCTTGATAATTGTATAATTTTACATCAATATAAGGTTCTGTTTCAGGCATTTCATCTAATAGAAAAGACAAGTCTTTTCTAAAAGTATAATTTGCCCACCCACTTGTGCTTGTAGATGTGTTTAATTGAATATACTCACCTGTTTTAGTGTTATATAATCTTATATAAGTTGTCGTTTCCGTATCACGCTGTGAAAATTGAATAACAGATGTTTCACATAATGCTCTTCTCGGAACTTTTATAATGATTGAAGTATTGCTACTTAAAATAGTCCCATCGTGAATGAAAGCATTATTAGGTTTATAATGTCCAAAATGATTGTTTAATTCAATAATTTTCTTAACTATTTCATCTGTTACTGGATGAATAAATGACTCTAATTTATCAGATAAATACTCGCATTTTTCATTTATTTCATCTTCAAAATCTTGTTCTTTTTGTTCTAATTCAGATTCATCATTTTCAACTTTTGATAATTTGTCGTCAAAATCTAAAATTGTATCGTCAATTTTTTTATTTATTTCATCAATTTTATCTAAATAAGATTGTAAAGTATCTAAATCAGCGAAATTATTGACATAAGCAATAATCCTATCGTATTCATTTTGAATATCATCTAATAATTTTTCATAATCATTTAATACTGAATCTATAGATTCAACATCAAGATTTTTTATATTATCAAGATATATTAAAATTTTATCAAAAATATCTTTTATAGTGTTATCGTTTTTATCATAATAAAGGAGTGCCTCAGCAGGCACCTTGTCGTCAGTATCTCTATTATAAATATAATCTGTTTTTATAGGCATTTATTGTCCTTCATTTTTATAAAAATCTAAGATTTGAATCCTACAATTGATTGAAGTTTAAATTTTTTTGAATTTTCTAAATCTAATCCATCAATATACACTCTAAAACCATAAGTTCTAGGATATACATTATTTGGAGTAATATAGATAACATCATCTGTTTCAGAATTTAAAGATAATAATACTTTATAAGAATCATCAATTTCATAATTAACATCTATATAAACTGATGTGTCATTATAATATCTCCACTCGTCTGAAACAATGCAATTTATCTTATGTTCTGTTAAACTTTTGATATTATTAAATGAATCAATTTCATCGCTCATTTCATCAACTTTATTATTAACATAACCTTTAAAATTTTCCATTTTTTGGATTAAATCTGAAAATTTATTTTCTAACACTTCAAATCTATTGTTATAATCGTCTATAGAATCATCAATTTTTGTATCTTCAAGATTATCTATTTCAGATTTTAAAGTAGATTCATTTTCTTTAAAATTTTTTTCTAATTCATATCTTTCTTTATACTTATTTAAAACATCTTTAAGATTTCTATATTTATCAAAAATTATTTTAATTTTGCCAATAAAATCTAATTGTGATTGAATTAAAGGAATGTCTATATCACCTGATAATGTTTTAAAACCTTCATCATAGAACAATAAATCTGTTATATCTTTTGAATGCTGACTTAGGCAAGTGTCAATAGAATCCGTTCTAATCATAATTTAACCTTTATATTTAGGTAATAATTCTAATAATTCAATTGCTTTATCATCAGGTTGAATTGAATTTGAAATTTCTTCGTATGATTCATAAACTTCATCTACCCATTTAGATATTTTATTTGCTTCATCAGCATATATTTTAACATTTTTACAATATAATAGGTCAGATAAATCATCATAGTCAAAATGATTTAAAACTGCTCTGATATATTTTGAAACTTCATTAGAAAATTTTTCTTTTATTATTTTTATTTTTTCATTATCATTTTCTTTTTTTAACTTTTCACAAAAAACAAGACTATTATTTTCAACTTTATAATTATACCAATCTTCAGGTAAATTTTTAACTAAAATTGAAGGTTTGTCTTCTAATTTTTTTTCGCTTATTCCTGTAATAAAACCATCCTCATTAAAATAAATAACCATCACACAACCCCTTCAACTTTCCAACCAAGAATTTTAACAGATATAGAAGAAACTTGTGATAAATTTCTTGAAATCCCATCTGACAACCCTGCGATATATCCATATTTATCATTATTTTTGGTATAAACTTCAACATATAATTTTGAATCATCAAAACTCAAAAACATACCAGAAGAATTATCTCTTCTGTCGTCATCTGTATAACTTGAAAACACCCCAAATTGCATAATTTCACCTGAACTCCATTTCATATAACCTATAAAAAAAGCATTTCTCCCTAATGGATTTGTTATTGTTTTACCGCTCCTATCGACCGTAAACCACCCACTATCAAATGAAGGAGTTGTAATACCTCCGCTCATTTCTGATAATGTTTTAGGTGTTCCTCCATTATGAAAAATAAGTTCCGGAGAATCTATAATAACTGCTGCTTTTGATTTTAAAACTGCTACATCAGATGTGTTTCCTTGGGCATCGTTCTCAATGCCCATAATTATTGCTGAATTTTCATCTGAATCACCCCAATAGTTATAATCGTTATTGTCAGATTCATATCTTAAATAACCATAATCCGACCCTTCATTTGTGTCTGAATTAAATTTTAATTCAGTTTTTCCGTCTTTATTTTTAAAAGTCAGACCACCTGTTTCAAGATTTTTTGAATTATCAAAATAAGGTTCTAAATTATCATTTAGATTCTCTATATCACTTTTATTTTCAGCAATACCATCTGAATTTTCATCTATTTTATCATTCATATCTGAAATAGTTGAATCATAAGTGTCTTTAAAATCATCAAAAATTTTAGCATTCAATTTTAATTCATCTAATGAATTTATTTTATCTTCTAATTCTGAAACTTTATCATTTAATGCTGAATTGTCGTCAGAAGTTGAACTTATATCATTTTGAATCTCATTTATCAAATCTCTAATATCATTTAATTCTGTTTCAACTTCATTAAAATATTCTTCATCAGTTTTAACTTTTATAAATGTTTCTAATTCATCTATTTTTGATTCAATATCAGTTAAAGACATTGAAACATTAAAAACTTCATCTCCATTAACCTGATAGATTTTTTTTGTCTTGCCATCATAATATAACATTGATTTTAATTCGACTGTATGAAGACTATCACAAGTTTCTAATTCGCAAGTTTTTATAGACATCATAATCCTTTAATTTTTTCATAATAACTATCTAAATAATTTTGTATATAACTTTCTTTCTTTTTATATACTTCAAGATTTGATAATAGTTTATTTTTTTCATTGTAAGATTTTTTATTTTTTAAATCCTCAAATAATTTATCATAATCAAGTTTTAAATCCATGTGCAAAAGTTTTTCCATTGAAGATTCAAAATTATATTTTTCTTTTAATTCATCAATTTCATTTCTATTACTTGAAACTTTTTCATTTAATTCTAAAAAACTCTCATAAATAGTTTTCATTTTTTGCCTTTATTTTTAATTAAGATGTAACAAGGATTAAAATCCTGTTACATAAACTGAAATCATTTTACAATCTTTATAAACTTTTTTTGATTGTAAAGTGTCATTTTGCATCTCAGGAACTTCACCTTGTGAATCACCCATCCCATCCGAAGGCATCGTGCTACTTGATGTGCCATCACCTAATGGTAAGTCTCCTCCTCCAGAATTTGTAGAACTATCATCAACAGGGACATTATTGTCTGTTTCAGTTGATGAACTATCATCTGAAGGTGTCCCTTCTGTTTCATTTGTATTATCTAAAGGTATTTCATTTTCTTCCATAATTTATCCTTTTAATTTATAAATCAAGGTTTAAAAACCTTGATTTTCTTGACCCATTGTGCTATATGAATTATCTTGACTTATTAAAGTATTTTCAACACCTACATTCGCAACTTCAAACCCATCTTCATATAAAGGAGAATTTAATTTAGTTGTATAAATTTCACTTGCTTCCTCATTATCAAAATTACCATTTCCTGTAACCATAGGAATGTATCCATCTTTTATTTCGTCAATAAAGTAAATTCTATATTTACCTTCAGAAATTCTTTTAACACCCTTAACACCATAACCTTTTATGATTGAGCACCATCCGTCTTCATCATAATTTGTCCCGTCAAAAATTACGGCAATTTTATTAAACCTCATATCAGTTTTATCTGCCTTAACCTCATCAAGTCTTTTTTCTTCCGAAGTCGCTCTTGTTATTTCATTATTAAGTTTTTCATCAATTTCGTTTTCTTTAGAAGTTGCTCTATTAACTTCATCTGATAAATCTTCATTTAATTGATTTTCAACTCTTTGTGCTCTATCTGATTCTTCTTCAATTGAAACTCTTAACTTGTTTTCTTCGTCAATCGCTCTACTTCTTTCAACTGAAATTTCATTTGACAATTCATTTTCTCTTTGAGTTGCTCTAGAAGTTTCATTTGTAATTTTATCTTCTAAGTCATTTTCTTTAGAAGTTGCTCTATTGATTTCGTCGTCAAGTCTTTTATCAAGAACATTAACTTCATTTACTAATTCAGTTTCTTTAGAAGTTGCTCTATTAACTTCATTATTTAATTGGATTTGTAAATCTTCATCTTTTGTTTTTGCTCTATTGATTTCATCATAAAGTATTGATTTGATGTTTTCTTCTTCAGAAGTTGCTCTATTAACTTCATCATCTAATTTCTTTTCAATTAAATCTTCTTTAGAAGTTGCTCTATTGATTTCATCATCTATTTTAGAATTTAATCTTGAATCTTCATCAACACTTCTATTGATTTCATTTGATAATTTTTCA